>Ga0187893_10005087_pt1 | contig 24062 bp, 18 predicted proteins | sample MA1701074metaG_FD_139574 | JGI IMG/M metagenome (GOLD analysis project Ga0187893, IMG submission 139574) | White microbial mat communities from a basaltic lava cave in the Kipuka Kanohina Cave System on the Island of Hawaii, USA - MA170107-4 metaG ...
GGGCCTATCGGCCCGAGAACGGCTACCGATTGCGCGTTCAATCGCCACGCAGGCTCCCTAAAGGGGGGCTTCTCCGGCTTCGCTCAGTCGCCGAGCCGGGATGACCCACTCCGTGGTGAGCTCCTCTATCAGCTATTGACCTTAACGTGACTAAAGTCTCCTCTGTTGAGGATTGACCATAGAGGGCGCAGAGGAACACAGAGGTGACCCTCGCCGACGGGCAGATTTCCTCTGTGAGCCTCTGTGTCCTCCCTGTCCTCTGTGGTTCAAATTCGTCCGTCCGTCGTTTGGGTTGCGGGTATGCCCGCGCTGTGTCCTCTGTGGTTTCCTATCGTCGTCCCTGCACAGACAACGATCCGTTGCCTGAAAGCTGCGTTACTGGCAGCAGGATTCGCGATAACCTGAGGCGCTTACACTCTCGGCGCGGGGCCGCCCTGGTAGAGCCACTGGAGCACGTAGACGGGATCGGCCAGGTTCAAGTGGCCGTCTCCGTTCGCCTCAAGGCCCGCGGGGCACAGGGGAAGGCGGCCGCTCTGAAAGAGATAGGCAAGCGACGCCAGCACATCGTCGAGCTGAACCAGTCCGTCGCAGTTGAGGTCGCCCGGCCCGCCCGACGGGTCCTCGGCCGCCACCATCACCGCGCGGCCCGCATCGACTCGTCCCCAGCCCATGAACTCGTCGAAGCCGGGCGTGTCCTCGCTCGGCTCCCCTTCACCGTCGACCGCCGTCGCGGCGAGGATCTCCCGGACCCGCTGGGATGAGAGGCGGGGATTGGCGGAGAGCATCAGGGCGGCTATGCCGGCCACGATCGGCGAGGCGGCCGAAGTGCCCCCGAAATCGAGCAGATAATCCTCCGAGCCGATCCCTGAGGGGCCCTGGATGTCCGTCGTCGGGAGGATGACCCCCGGCGCGACGAGGTCCAGCTCCGGGCCGTGGCTCGATGCCCACTGAGCGCCGTCGCAGCCCCTTCGTCGCTTGCGAAAGCCATCGGGGCCGATGGCCCCGACCGCGATGGACTCGGGGAAGGCCGCGGGCTCCTCCACGGCTCCCCCGCCGTTGCCGGCGCTGAAACAGAGGACCACGCCGGCCCCGAAGCACCTCACCACCGCCTCGCGCACCGCGATCGAGCTTCCGCCGGCGTTCAGGCTCCCGTTGACAACGAACCGCAAGTCCGGGCGCCGCGAGGCCAGGTCCGTCACGTAGTCGAGCGCCTCGACGACGTTCATCACCAAGTCCAGTCCGTCGACGCGCAGAGGCATGAGCCGGCAGCCGGGCGCCACTCCGCTGATCCCTTGCCCGTTTCCGGCGGACGCGATGGCGAGGCCCGCCACGGCCGTGCCGTGCCCCACGACATCGTCGGGCCGCCCCGATGCATCGAGCGCGAAGTTCCAGTCGTCGGTCCCCCTCGGAAAAAGCCGTTCGCGCAGGTCCGGGTGGTCGAGGTCGGCGCCGGAATCGATCACAGCGACGACGACTTCCGGGAGCCCGCAGGTAATCGCCCATGCATCCGGAAGGTTGATATCGGCGCCCTTTCGGAAGCATTCCTCGCCGCCGCGGTTCTCGACCGGCCACTGCTTCGGGAGGAGGGGATCGTCGAAATCCGTCGCAGCGCAACCGGCGAACGGCGATCGCTTCTGCTGGTAGCGAGGCTCGGCGAAGAGCACGGCCTCCTCTTCGATGAGCCGCCGGAGGGCGGCCGCGAGCGACGTTTTCCCCTCGAGCCGGGCCGCCACGTACTCTCCGTTCCCGCAGCGACGGAGAGCCCGCGCCCCGAGAGAATCAAGGACTCGCTCGCGGGCGGCGGGCGGTGTGCCGGGGCGAAAGCGGATCGTGATCTCGTCCGCCGGGAAGTACCAATCGCTCTCCTCGGGAGCGACGAGGGGAACGGCGATCTCGCGTCCGAACAGAGGATCCGCGAAGCGGAGTAGGCCCGACTCGCCGAGAGCGAGAGGAGCGAGGAGGACCAGGATCAAGGCTCCCATGGAGGAACCGATCATAGCACCCGCCAGCCGTCGGGCCGACCGGCGTGACCAGGCAAGAAAAAACCAAACTTTTCCGCCCTCCGTTGCCGATAGATCTGCTGTCCAACCGGCGGGACGGTCACGACCGACAAGGCGGTTGGACGACAGTAAACCGAAATTCGACTAGGGCCAAGCTGGTGTTTCCCCTCTCCGCCAGGGCGGCCCTTTTTTATTTTCAGGACGCCCGCCGCTGTCGGGGAATTCGCGCACGCGGCTGTATAATCGGCGCCCGTGTCGAAAGCATTCCCTCTTCTACTTTCCACGGCCCTTTGGGCGCTTCTTGCGAGCGGCGGTTGCGACTCGCAGCTCGAGGTCCAGCCGATCCAGCGACAGGCCCCTGCCGTCGGTCCGGAACCGGTCCTTGTCACGAACGTCGATCCGCCTCAGGACGCGGTCGACGTCGATCCCAGTGCGGGGGTCGCCATCACGTTCTCGCGCGTCCTCAGGGATCTCGTCGACCTCGGCGATCGGCCCATCCGGTTGACTCTCCAGCCTCAGGGAACACCCATCGACGGCGCTGTAGCCCTCGAAGGAGAAGGGACGCGGCTCGTTTTTCGACCGGCCGCGCCGCTCGCGACTCCGTTCGCCCGATACCGGATCGACATCGACCCGGCCGTCGTCGCCGCCGATGGCGGTGCAGTGGATCGCGAGGGCTCGCCCGCGACTCTGCCGACGGAATTCACGACGACGGGTCAGGTCGACCGAGGGCCGCCGGTATTCGGCGGCATCACGGGGCTGGAGGCTCTTTCCAGCTCCTCGATGCGGGCTTCGTGGACCGTGCCCGCCGCCGACGACACGACGGCCGAGCGAGACATCGTGTACCGCGCCTATCTCGGCAAAGTCGTCCCCCCCGCGACGGTCGACGATTGTGTCGTCGACTTCTCCGCAGTTCCCCCGGCGAGCGATCCGGGCGCCTTGGAGACGATCATCACGGGCCTCGACCCCGACACTTTCTACTGCGTGACCGTCCGGGCTTCCGACGCGCTCGGCAACGAGGACCGAAATACCGCCGTCCTGACCCGAAAGACGCTTGCCGACGTGGATACCGAGCCGCCGTTTTATGCGCCCGAGGTCGAGCCGGGCGGGATCGCATCCATCCAGCCCCTCTCCACAACTGCTCTGCGGGTCTTCTGGAAGCAGGCGGCGGACAACAGAACAGCCGGCGGCGACCTCCGCTACCGGGTCTATATCGCCACAGTCGCGGGGGGGATCCGTTTCGATCAGCCTCCGGCCGCTACCTTCCAAGGGGTGACGGAGGGCGACCTCACCGGTCTCGTCCAGGACAGGGAGTATTTCGCCGCCGTGCGGGCCGTCGACACGAGCGGGAACGAGGAAACCAACGACCGGGTGCTCTCGGCGAGGACCCTGGCGAGCTATGCCGCGGTCTTAGTACCGGTGCTGCGCGCTTCCTGCTCGCTCTCAGGCTGTCACAACGCCGGATCGCGGGCCGCCGGCCTCGATACGAGCACGTACAACGCCCTCATCGCCGGCGGCAGAACGAAGAATCCCAATACCATCGTTCCTGGAAACGGCGCCGGAAGCCTCTTCATCTGGCGATGCGACGCGAGGAGCCCTAACTTCCGGACCGACATCCCGGGCTGGAGAATGCCGCGTAACCGAGCCGCCCTCCCGACTGCGACGCTGGACGCCATCCGGCGATGGATCGATCAGGGAGCTTTGAACAATTGATCCGGACCGGCCCTCACCGAATCTTTCGACCGTGAGAAAACTGCCTCAGTCGAGCGCCATTCCGTATCGAGTCCGCGACGGCAGGACCGAGTTCCTCTTGATCACATCCCTCAAGGGCAACTGGATCTTCCCGAAGGGGATCGTGGAACCGGGAGAAAGTCCGGAAGAGACCGCGCTCAAAGAGGCACGCGAGGAGGCCGGCATCGATGGCAAGCTCCACGCTCCTCCCCTCGGAAGCTACTCCCACGTGAAGTGGGACACGCTTTGCGAAGTCGTCGTCTTCCTGCTCGAGGTCGAGACGGAAGTTCCTTCGTGGCCGGAGATGGCAGAGCGCCGGCGGGCGTGGTTCGGAGCTGATGAGGCCCGTAAGGCCATCAAGAGCCGGAAACTGGGCGAGATGCTCGATCTGGCCCGTGATGCGTTGAATGGATGACGGATGGCGGTGAGGAGTCCGGCCGGCCGTCAAACGGCCGGCGTCAGCGGGATCATCCGGGCGAGCGACATGAGCCCCTGCTTCACGGACCCGCCGCGGTAGGAAATCTCCCGCACTTCTAGCGCCGGGAAAAGGCAGCCGATGACGATGAGCCCGGGCAGAAACGCGCTGCGGCGGTGAGGGGGGAGGTCGCGTAGGGGCTGGCCGTGAATCTCACCCTGGAGCAGCTTGTCTATGTCGGAATAGGCGAAGGTCTCCTTCTTCAGGCTCTGGACGATCGCCCGGACCGTCCCGCCCGTCCCCACCATCTCGCGATAGGCCGGAAGGCCGCCCACGAGGTGCTGCCGGAGGCTGTCGAGGACGATCCGGCGCCCTTCGATGACATAATCGAAGAGGTTCTTGTACCGCTTGAGGAGGCAGTGGAGGCGGATGGCGCCCACCGGGACGCTCGTCTTCTTGGTGGATGCGGGGCTCAAGTACTCTACCAGCTCGAGGCTGCCGCCCCCGAGGTCGAAGAGGGCCGATGGGAAGCACTTGACCTCCTCTTTGAATCCGGTCTCGAGCAGAAACGCTTCGATGCCTCCCTCGATGATGTGCAGCTTGACGCGGAGAGTCTCCTGGAGCATCCGCTTGAAGACTTCGACATTTTGAGCCTCGCGGAGGGCGGAGGTGCCCACACCGGTCACCCCCTCGAACGCGATGTCGGGGAACCGGTCGCGCAGGCCGCGCAGAGCCGCCAGGCAGCGGCTCATGGTCCCCGGAGCGATCCTCTGGTGCATGAAGACATCGTAGCCGACGTCCCATGGAATCTTGACCTCCTGTTCGACCTCCCCCGCCTGCTCCCCCGACAGGGCGACGATGTAGAACTTGATCGAGGTCGAGCCGAACTCGAGGAACCCGGTGCGCGGCTTGTAGGCCTCCTCCGGGTTATAATTCTCCGAACTTTCCATAGACTCGCGATCTCAATTTCCTCTTGCGCCGAAAGGGGCTCGCAAGACGGGTGCATCCACCACCGGATCGCCCGCCTGGAGCCGCCCCTTACAGAATAGGATGTAGAGCCGTTCCGAGAAGCGGGGATTAAGCGCCGATGAATTTTATCCGACCGGGGCCGTTCGCCCGGCGGCTATTTGCCGCCTTCGCAGGGCTCGGCCTGCTCCTCTCGGCCGCCGGCTGCTTCAGCGAGGCCGAGAGTCCCGCCGGGCGGATCGTGATCACTTCGCAGCCTTACTTCACGGACAAGCCGGGCGAGGTCGTCGGCCCGCTCGTCGTCCAGGCCCTGAGCCCCCCCGTCCGAGGGATTCCCGGAAGAAACGGCTTCCGCGATCCGGTTGTCGGAAGGCCGGTAAAGTTCGAGGTCCGAGAGACCGCGCACCCGGGGCCGCTCCCTCGTCTGATCTTCAAATCCCAGAACACGCAGTCGACTCCACGCCAGGCCGAGGAGAAGAAGGAAGCCGGATCCGAACCGGTCAAGGGGAGACCCGATTCGAAGGAGGCACCGGCAACGGAAAGCGGCGCCGCAGCCACCCAGCGTGCCGGAACGGATTCCGGCTCCAAAGTCGCCGCGAACACCGAGGACCACAAGACGGACAAGGACGGCTTCTTCAAAGTCTGGGTCCGCCTACCCATGGCGATCGGCGAGTGGCGCGTCCGAGCCGAGGTCAGGGACCAGTTCGACAATCTGAAGCGCGTCGAGTTTGTCGTCGCCTCCGGCGCCAAGATCTTCGAGAGCGGAGCAGAAGGCCTTGTCGGGCGGAAGGTCCCGATCGCGATCCAGCTCTTCCAGATCGACCTGGATCGCAACACGGCTGGCCCGGCGATCGACTATCCGGTTCACTTCCGGATCGCCGGCGAGCCGAACGGGGCGCACCTGGGGCGCGATCTCCTCGTCGACCGCGTCCGGACGAACGAACAGGGCGTCGCCGCTGCCGACCTCATCCTCGGATCGCGCTCGGGGATCTACACGGTCATCGCCGAGCCCAAGGCCGACCAGCCTCTTGCGGGCGAGGTTTTCCCGGCGATGGCGCTGCACGGAATCGCCGTCGACTGGGATCAGGCGACGGGTTTTCTCTTGGGGGGAGTTCTCCTTTTTCTTCTGGGCCTGAGATTCCTCGGGAGCGGCCTCCTCAACCTCCTCGGACCGGCGGTCACGTTGCCCGTGACCACCCTTTCGCGCGGGCAGTTGCGCGGATTCTGCGGCGGGCTCGCAGCCGGGGCCATGTTCCAGTCCTCCACCAGCGTGACGTCCCGCCTGATCAGCTTCGCCAACGGAGGTCTCCTGACGTCCGCGGGAGCGGCCGGCATGGTCCTTGGAGCCGACGTGGGGCGAACGCTCCTCCCGCAGATCCTCGCGTTTCCCATCGAGCCCGCGGCGGTCCCCCTGCTGGTCGTGGGGGCGATCGGACTCTTCCTGCCCCGCCGGCTCGGGCTGACGGGCTGGGGCTGGTTCCTCTTGGGCTGCGGACTCGTTGCTTATGGGCACGTGATCCTGCAGGATGGAGTCGACGTTCTACGGTTCAGCCCATCGCTGCGGGAGCACTTCGCCGGATGGAATTACCTCGACCGCGGTGAGGCGGCGTCGTCCGCCGCCTCCGCCTGGATGTTCATCTCGGCCCTCGGGGCGGCGGCTGCGGCGGGAGTGATTCTCCGAAGCTCGAACCTGCCGGTGGTGCTCGCCGTGGTACTCGCGGGCTCCGGCGAAGCGAGTCTGATCCCGCCGTCCCTGGCGCTCCCGATCGTTCTCGGCGCCAACCTCGGCCCGTCGATCGTCCTCGCCGCGACCGGCTTCCGCAAGCGGGTCGAGGCCCGCCGGCTCGCCGTCAGCCAGTTCCTCTTCCAGATCGTGGGTACGGCCTGGTTCCTCGTTCTCTCCCTGGCGACCGTGGACGGGCAGCCGCTCATGCTCCACCTGAGCGACTCGCTGACGCCGGGTTTCCTGTTCCATCCCCCGCCGGAGAACCTGGGCCACCACATCGCCACGGTCCACACGCTCTACAACCTCCTCAATGCCGCGGTCTGCTTCGCCCTCATCCGTCCCCTCCTGAAGTTGACGGACCGACTGGCGCCCCGCGACGCTGTGCGGGACGACCTCAAGCCCTACAACCTCGATCCGAACCTCCTCGAGGTCCCGGCCCTCGCCCTGCTCCAGGCCACCCGCGAGGTGACTTACTTGGTGGAGCTGACCCGCAAGGCGATCGCCGAGTCCCTCGACGCCTTCCGCTACAAGGACTTGAAGCTCGCCGACCAGACCTCGCGCCGCGAGGAGACGGCCGACTCGGTCCACCGCGGTCTCAGCCAGTATCTCCTCAAGGTCGGAGAGAACGACCTCTCGGCCCGCGAATCGAGCCGGCTGCAGATCCTCCAGGCCACAACGGGCAACCTCGTGCGCGTCGGCGAGATCGGCGAGAGGCTTCGCGACCTCACGACGCGCGCGATCGATGAGAACATCGAGCTTACCGAGGAGGTCTCCCGGGATTTCAACGAGATCTACGACCTCGTCATGGCGCAGTTCGACAACGTCCTGCAGCTCATCGAGCGGCCGGACGGCCGCACCGAGGAGAATACGGTGAAGGTGGCGGAGCGATTGGCGAAGTTCGAGTCGCGGATCGAGCACAACTGGGCGGAGAAGCTGCGGGCGGCGGTGAGCGGGACGGCCGGTCCGGCTGCGACGCCGGCGGCGACCAAGACCGGCTCGGAGAAGCCGGCGGAGGCATCCCCACACCCCGTCGGCCTCCTGATCTTCCGCGAGGGAATGCAAAGGCTCTTCGACGTCGGCGCCCACCTGGCCCACATCGCCGAACGGATGCGGGTCCTCGGCGCGCGGAGCTAGGAAGACCTCATTCCGCGAGCTGGCGGGCCAGCGTGGCCGCGTCGTGCGCCGGCAGCTTGCAGGTTCCGCCGCGGCAGACGTACGCCGTCGCCTTGCGGCCACCCGCCGCCTTGCCTTCGAGGAAGGGAAGGAGGGACTTCAGGGAGTCGACCTCCTCCGCGCTCAAGCGGGCGACGACGAGGGCCGGCTGGAAGCCGCGGTGCACCTCGAGGACCATCTCCCGGCCGATGGGATCGTCCTGCGGCGCGACGACGGCCACCTGACGGGGCCTGGCGAGGTCGAAGGCGGCCGCGACAAGGAGCTGCGGATGCTGCGTGGGGTTCTCCGATAGGAGCCGCGCGGCGACGGTGTTGAGGACTGCGGCCTTCTTCGCGAAGTCCGGATCGCCGGTCAGCTCGACGAGCCGGAGGAGATCGAGGAAGGCGACCGAATTCCCAGAGGGAACCGCGCCGTCGTAGAACTCCTTGCGCCGCAGGATGAGAACCTCGTGCTCGGGGCTCGTATGAAAAAAACCTCCCCGTTCGCCGTCCCAGAAACGGCGGACCATCTCGCGGGCGAGCCGGACCGCCTCGCGGAGGTGCGCGGCGTCGAAGCCGGCCTCGTAGAGGTCCAGAAGACCGGCGATGAGAAACGCGTGGTCTTCAAGGTATGCCGAGATGCCGGCCTCGCCGTCCCGGAAGCGGTGGAGGAGCTGGCCGTCCTTCACGAGGCGGGCGGCGATGAAATCCGCGCTCCTCCGCGCCGCCTGCAGGTACCGGCTCTCACCCGTGGCCTGGTAGGCGATGGCGAAGGCGGAGATGGCGAGCCCGTTCCAGTCGGTGAGGATCTTGTCGTCGAGGGAAGGCGGGATGCGCTTCGAGCGGACATCGAGGAGCTTCTTGCGTGCGGCGGCGAGCCGTCGATCGACCTCGGCGGGCTCGCTCTTCTTCTCTTCGGCCACCTTTTCGAGGGGAACGCGTGCCGTCAGGACGTTCTGGCCATGACCGGCTTCTTCGAAATTCCCCGCTCCGGTGATCCCGTGATAGGCGGAGAGGAGCGCCCCCTCGGCCTCGCCCAGCACCGCGAGCACTTCCGCCCGGGTCCAAACGTAGTATTTCCCCTCGACCCCTTCGGAGTCGGCATCCTCGGCCGAGTAGAAGCCCCCGTTCGGATGCGTGAGGCGCGCGAGGACGTAGTCGAGGATCTCCCCCGCGACGTGCAAGTAGCGCTTCTCCTTCCAGGCGCGCCCCGCGTTCAAGTATGTGCGGGCGATGAGCGCCTGATCGTAGAGCATTTTCTCGAAGTGCGGCACGGTCCACTCGCCATCGGTCGAGTACCGGTGGAACCCGCCGCCGAGGTGGTCTCGAATTCCACCGCGGGCCATCGCGTCGAGGGTGTGGGCGACCGATCGGCCCGCCTCGTGGCCGCGCGCGTCCGGCCTCCGCTCCATCACCGAGAGGGCGAGGAGGAAGTCGAGCGTGGAGGTGCGGGGAAACTTGGGCGCACGCCCGAAACCGCCCTCTTGCGTGTCGTAAAGATCCTTGAAGGCCTCCGAGCCGGCCTTCAGCGCGCTCGCGGAGAGTCGCGGCGCCTCCGCGGCCTCCTTGGAGCCGGCCGTCGGGTCCTCCACGTGCTCCTTGAGCTTCTTCGAGAGCTTCTCGGCGTCGGAGGCGACATCGGCGGCGCGCTCGCGCCACACGCGGGCGATATTCAGGAGAAGGGGGCGGAAGCCGTGGCCCCGGCCCGGAACATCCTCGGGGGGAAAGTACGTCCCTCCGAAGAACGGCTTCCCTTCCGCCGTCAGGAACACCGAGAGCGGCCACCCGCCGTGGCCCCATGCGGCCTGCACGGCCGACATGTAGACGTCGTCGACGTCGGGGCGCTCTTCCCGGTCCACCTTGATCGAGACGAAATTCTCGTTGAGGATCTTCGCGATCTCCTCGTTCTCGAAGGACTCGCGCTCCATCACGTGGCACCAGTGGCAGGTCGAATAACCGATCGAGAGGAAGATCGGTTTCGCCTCCTCGCGGGCCTTGCGGAACGCTTCCTCCCCCCAGGGGAACCAGTCGACGGGGTTGTGGGCGTGCTGGAGTAGGTACGGGCTCTTCTCGCGGGCGAGGCGGTTGGCGCTCCGCTCCTTCGGGGCCTGTTTCGAGTCGGGAGCGGGCCGGGCCGGCGGGGCGGGCGGGTCGGCGGCGGCGCGCAGGGGAGCTGTGAACCCGAGGATCAACCATGCCGCGGCCCGCGCGGAAGTCTTCATTCCTTCCTCTCGAGCTGGAAGTTCCCGAACCGTTCGAGCGCCCGGAACATAGCCTGTGTCCCCAGCTCGCCGTCGCCGTGCGACTGGCAAGAGCGGAAAAACTGGGTCGCAAGAGCCGTCCCCGCCAGGGGAAGATCCAGCCGGCGGGCCGCGTCGAGGACGAGCGCCAGGTCCTTCTGGATCAGGTTCACCTTGAAGCCGGGAGAATAGTCGCCGGCGATGATCCGGGCTCCGAGCTGCTCGAGCGCCCAGGAGTTCGCCGCGCCGCCCGTGACCACCTGGTGCATGGTGCGAGGATCGATGCCGGCCCGCTCGGCCAGCGCGATCGCCTCGCAGACGCCGAGGAGGTTCACGGCGCAGAGGATCTGGTTGCAAGCCTTGGTGACCTGGCCCGAGCCGCTCGGCCCCATGTATGTGATGCGCGTTCCGAGCGGGGCGAATACCGACTTGACGCGCTCGAAGACTGCACGCTCCCCGCCGACCATGATGGTCAAGGAGCCTTTCTTCGCCCCCGTGTCGCCGCCGCTCACCGGCGCATCGAGGAAGTCGATCCCGCCCTCTTTCAGGCGGCGCGCGAAGGAGCGGGTCTCATCCGGCGAAATCGTGCTCATGTCGATGATCACGGTCCCCGCCGAGGCCCCCTCCGCGGTCCCCTGGGGGCCGAAGATGACCTCCTTCACGTCGAGGGAATCCGTGACCATGGTGATAACGACCGGATTCCCGCGCGCGCAGTCGCGCGGGCTCTGCGCTTGGCGCGCTCCAGCCGCCACGACCTCCGCGCAGCGCTCCGCGGTCCGGTTGTAGACGGCGACACGGTGCCCCGCCTTGAGGAGGTTGAGGGCCATAGGCCGGCCCATGATGCCCATCCCGATGAATCCGATCTCCATGCGATGCTCCCTGGGGAAATTCAACGACGCGCCTCATGTTCGCGGGGCGTGGAGGAACAGGTTACCCCATCGCGGGAGCTTTTCCAGAGCGGGAAGGGCTATGGGTGTGCAGGCTACTCCGGCTTCTCTTCCGGAAGGTTCTCGGCCGTGGCGCTGAGGCTTTCCACGGTCTCCCGTGCGCTCCGATCGAGGAGCTCCTGCATCTCCTGGAGCCCGACGAGAGAACTCGAAACCCTGCTCTCACCAAAGAGGACCATGCTCAACTCGGCCGAACCGATCCCCACGAGCAGTCCCAAGGCGCATGCCAAAATCACGACGGCGGCCTTCAGTCGCCGAGCCGCCGCGGGAGTAAAGGTCAGGCCCTGGAGGTTCGAGTGGTCGAGAGGGGGAAGTCGGGGGGGACGACTCGAGGTCATGAGAGGGGTCATGCTGAGGGCTCCTGTTCGGTTCATCCCGCCCATTTGCGGGGCTCTGCTCGCATGAGGCAAGAAGCTTGCCCGCCCCGCCGCTCCCTCCACCCTGCTTAGATGGCACCTCCACAAGGGGCCGGTGTCGGGAAAGCGAGAAGACTGTACGGGATCTGTACGACTCCCGGGCCGGCAGACCCGGGCGCTCCCTGTCCTTCACGGGCCGGCTCCGCTATAAAAGATAGGCGCATCCGTTCGTCAACCCGGGCGGGATCCATCGCGGATGAAGCTCGCCCGAGGCGTGAACCCTCTCGTTTCCCGGCGGATCGCGGGCGGCTTATCCGCTCGCCGAGAACGCGGCGATGAAGCTGACCGCGTTAACCGCCTTGACCGCGAAGGGGTTTCCCGAGCGGCAGCTTATCGCCGCTGAACGGTTGCAAACCCTGCGGCCGGCGCTCGGCCCCGAAAATTGACCGCATGGCGGAATCCGAATCGACAGCTCGAACGTTTCAGTTCTTTGTGCCCATGCTACGGGCCCATCGCGGCTACTTGCCATGGATCGCGGCCAACGCGGTCGGAGTCGAAATCCAGGACTTGATCCACCCTGATGCATCCACGCCGGTCATGGCGGACCGGTTCGATGGCCTGGCGGACTTCTGGGGGGCGGCCCTGAGCCCTCATTCTCTGCCGGTCAGTTTCCACGGCCCCTCCATCGCGGAGATGCTCTACCACGAAGGTTCCCGCCAGGCCGCATGCCAGATCCTCGATCGCAGCATGGATACCGCCGCGAGCCTCGGGGCACGGTACTTCATCGTCCACCCAGAGATGGGAGCCACCCTCGCGGCGGGTGGGGAATCTTTCGGGCGGGTCCTGCGCGGGTGGCAGGCGGCCCTCCATGTAGCCAAGCGGCACAACCTCACCCTCCTCCTGGAGAACACGAACGAGGACTCGCCGGCCCCGCTCCGCCGCCTGACGGCCTCACTCGAGTCGCCATCCCTTGGTATCTGCTTCGATGTCGGTCATGCTCACCTGCGCTCGCGATCGAGCAGCGAGGGCTGGGTGGAGGCCTTCGGGAGCGACCTCCACTACATCCACCTCTACAACACGACTCAGGCCGAAGGTCGCCACCAGGCCCTCGGCGAAGGCGAAGTGGACGTGGAAGGGATCCTCGATCACCTCGCCGAGTCCGCCCCGGGGGTAAGGGTCTGCCTCGAGATGGACCTGCCGGCAATCCTCGAGAGCGTCCCCTGGCTTGTGGCGCGCGGGCTTTTTTCTCCGAAGACCCCCTGACGATTCGGCAGAAGTTAAGGAGCCAATCCCTCAGTTGGGAGAGGTTTCCCACAATACCCTCGGCCTTTTTGGCAGCCGATCTCTACGTTTCTGGACTGTCTCGGGGGGCATCACCGTCGCTGAGGCGAAGCCAACCGAAAATTAAGATCCTGCCGAAGAGCCACTTATGAGCAACTTGGGGGGTCGAGTCATCTCCCCGGGAGGTTCTGGAACCCCAATTGCAGAGTCTCCTGGGCTGGAGGAAGACCAAGATGGATCTGAACCGCTTCACGAACCGCGCCCGCGAGGCAGTCCAGGGAGCCCAGGAATCCGCCGCGAGCCGAGGGAACCCCCGGATCGAGCTGGAGCACCTCTTCTCCTTTCTCCTTGACGACACGGAGGGGATCGTGACGCGGCTCGTCGACCGCATGGGAGTCTCGAGCGCCGACACCCGGCGCGCCTTCAGCGAGGCGCTGTCTCAGTTCCCGCAAGCGGCCGGCGACACCGTTCACGTCGAGCCGAGCCCCGAGTTCGTCGCGGTGCTCCGCCAAGCGGAGAAGGAAGCCAAGAAGCTCAAGGACGATTTCGTCAGCGTGGAGCACTTGCTCCTCGCCCTCTTCGAAGCGGCGGGAAACTCACGCGCGGCTCGCCTCTTCACGACGAAGGGGATCAACTCCGGCAAGTTGCGCGAGGCCTTGAAGAGCGTCCGCGGCAGCCAGCGGGTGACGACATCGGATCCGGAATCGACCTACCAGGCGCTCGAGCGGTACGGCCGAGACCTCGTCGAGCTGGCGCGCAAGGGGAAGCTCGACCCCGTGATCGGCCGCGACGAGGAGATCCGCCGAGTCGTGCGGATCCTCTCGCGAAAGACGAAGAACAACCCCGTCCTCATCGGGGAGCCGGGAGTGGGAAAGACCGCGATCGTCGAGGGATTGGCCCAGCGCATCGTCCGCGGCGACATTCCCGAAGGACTCAAGGACAAGACGGTCTTCGCGCTCGACATGGGATCGCTGATCGCCGGCGCGAAGTTCCGCGGCGAGTTCGAGGAGCGGCTCAAAGCGGTCCTCAAGGAGATCCAGCAGAGCGAGGGGCGGATCCTCCTCTTCATCGACGAGCTGCACACGATCGTCGGCGCCGGCAAGGCCGAAGGGGCGATGGACGCCGGAAACCTCCTCAAGCCCATGCTGGCCCGCGGCGAGCTGCACTGTATCGGCGCGACGACGCTCGATGAATACCGCAAGCACCTCGAGAAGGACGCCGCGCTCGAGCGGCGCTTCCAGCCCGTCCTCGTGGAGCCGCCGACGGTCGAAGACACGATCTCGATCCTGAGGGGGCTGAGGGAGCGGTTCGAGGTCCACCACGGCGTGCGGATCCAGGACGCCGCCCTCGTGGCGGCCGCCACGCTCTCGAGCCGGTACATCACCGACCGGTTCCTTCCGGACAAGGCGATCGACCTCATCGACGAGGCGGCGGCCTCGATCCGGACCGAGATCGACAGCATGCCGGCCGAGCTGGACAGCCTCCACCGGCGCACGCTGCAGCTCGAGATCGAGCGCGAAGCGCTGCGCAAGGAGAAAGACCCGGCATCGCGCGACCGGCTGGAGAAGATCTCGGGGGAAATCCAGGACCTGAAATCGTCGGGGGACCTCCTCCGGGCCCAGTGGGAGGGCGAAAAGGCCGCGATCCAGGACCTGAACCGGCTGCGCGGCGAGATCGAGGCGACGCGGCAGAAGGTCCAGGAGGCCGAGCGCGCGTACGACCTCAACCGCGCTGCGGAGCTGAAGTACGGCAAGCTCAACGAGCTCGAGCGCAAGCTCAAGGCCGCCGAAGATGCACTGGCGAGCCGCAGCGGCGGAAAGCCGCTGGTCCAGGAGGAGGTCACGGCGGAGGAGGTGGCCGAGATCGTCGGCCGCTGGACGGGCATCCCCGTGGCCCGGCTCCTCGAGGGAGAGCGCGAGAAGCTCCTGCGCCTCGACCTGATCCTCCACCAGCGCGTCATCGGGCAGGACGACGCAGTCCGCGCCGTCGCCGATGCGGTCCTCAGGGCCCGCTCGGGCCTCAAGGACCCGCGCCGGCCGATCGGCTCGTTCATCTTTCTCGGGCCGACCGGCGTGGGAAAAACCGAGCTGGCGCGGTCGCTCGCCGAGTCCCTCTTCGACAGCGAGGAGAACCTCGTGCGGATCGACATGAGCGAGTACATGGAGAAGCACGCCGTCTCTCGGCTGATCGGAGCCCCGCCGGGCTACGTCGGCTACGAGGAAGGCGGGCAGCTCACGGAAGCCGTCCGCCGCAAGCCCTATTCGGTCCTCCTCTTCGACGAGATCGAGAAGGCCCACGCCGATGTGTTCAACACGCTCCTCGCCCTCCTCGACGACGGCCGCCTCACCGACGGCCAGGGGCGCACCGTCGACTTCAGGAACTGCGTCGTCATCATGACCTCGAACATCGGCAGCCCGGCGCTCATCGAGGGCGTCACCGCGGGCGGGGAGCTCAGGGAATCCGCCCGCGAGCAGGTTCTCGGCGAGCTACGGCGGACCTTCCGGCCGGAGTTCCTCAATCGTGTCGACGAGATCGTGATCTTCTCCCCGCTCACCCGCTCCGAGGTCGAGCGGATCGTCGACATCCAGCTCGAGTCGCTCCGCAAGCGACTCGCGGAGCGCCGCGTCACCCTCGAAACGACGGCGGAAGCCCGCCGATCGATCGCGGAGAGTTCCTACGACCCCGTCTACGGCGCCAGGCCGCTCAAGAGGTACCTGCAGAAGCATGTCGAGACCGAGCTGGGAAAAAAGATCGTCCGCGGCGAAGTGCCGGACGGCTCCCGCGTCCGGATGTCGATCCAGAAGGGCCAACTCGAGTTTGAAGTGACGCCGGAACCGGCACCGCCGGCCGCCAAGAAGAACGCCGAGACCTCGCGAACGGCGAAATCGCGGTCCTGAGCGATCCGTGCGTTCAGTCGCCACGCAGGCTCCCAGAAGGGCGGACTCTCTGGCGTGACGCGCTTGCCGCGTGAGGGCCGAAGCACTCCGTGGTCAGCGCCGTGCGAGGCCTGGGATGAGGGGTTCCCCGGGCCTGGCGGCGCGAGAGCGGTTCCAGCGATCCTACCGCCAGCGCCCCATCCGAATCTGGCGGATTCGCTCGGCCCGGCTGGCCAGGGCCGGATCTGGCTCCTGACCGGGGCGCATCCAGCGCTCAAGGACTTTGATCGCGCCATCGACGTCTTCACGGTCGAGCAGGTCGTCGCAGATGAGCCCGCGCACCTCCGGGGAAAGCGGCCCGGCGGAGGCGGAGAGGGCGATTTCCCGGAAGTCCGCGGGCCGCGCAAGAGTCTTCGCGGCGCCGGCGAGCCATTCCCAGTAGATGCGGCGATCGACAAGGCTGCGGGCGGTGCCGAGCGCCGTCCTTCGCATCTCGGTGATGGTGTCCTCCCAGCGCCCCTCTCGCGCCGACAGCGCGATCTGCAGGTCCGGCACGTGCTCGCGGGGGATCCCCAGAGAATCAAGGCGCTTGAGGGATTCGCGCAGGACCGCGGGATCCGCGGAGGCGGGATTCTCCGAGCGCAGCTTGAGGATGAGCGGCAGCGGGTGGCCCGGAGCGACCGACTCGAGGGCCGACGGGGGCAATTCCGCTCCGCCTCCGGCCGCGATCCGGAGGGCCGCTTCCTCGAGGAACCGCATCGGGCTGTCGTACCGGAACGCGAGCCGGTCGTTCCCGGTGGAGTAACTGTAGACCCGCCCGACCGCGTCGAAGAGGATTTCCGTCCCATCGGAGCTGTCCCAGAAGAGCCGCAGGTTGCGCGTGCGGTGCTCGGGGAGGAAGTCGATCTGGTTCAGGTCGTGGCGGCGGGCCTTCGACCAGGCCAGAACCTCGCCGGGCAGCGCGAGGCCGACGAGGTCGTTCCCGCCGCAGAGGCCCCCGAGGCAGCCGCGAAAGAACGCGACGAGGTCCCTGGCGCCGGGGGCGTCGTCGGTCAAACCCGGGAGGTGCCCCCTTCCCTCCGGCCTCCGCACCAGGAGGAGCCCTTCGGGGTGATCGCCCTGGCGGTCGGGGGGCCCCACACCGATGAAGGCGCGAAAGAGGACGCCACGGGCCTCATCGAAAAGGAGAGCCCGGCTCCCGACTTCCCCGAGCCGGCGCACCAGCGGAAGGAACCGCTCGCGAAGGGCCATGTCGGGGAAGAGGCCGCCGAGCGGATCGCCCTTCGGGTCGGGGAACGCAAGATCGTCCTCGGTCGCCCCGTGCTCGAGAAGCCACGTTCGCTCGGTAGGCGCCGGTCGATTGAAGAAGTAGACACCACGGTTCTTTCGCCGTTTCAACGCGCACTCAACCTTGTCTCCGCCCCGCTCGGTCGTGTGTCACTGGGAGCGCCGGCTTTCTCTCCCTGCATGAGGGAGAAGATGGGCCGGAAAAGATGCCCGTTCGTCGAGACACCGCTCCCGCCGCGGATCGTCCGGCGGCCCCCCCAGTCGGTGAAGGTGCCACCGGCCTCCTCGACGATGGGCAGGAGCGCCGCACAATCCCAGGTGCTCAGAACGGGATCGAACATCGCGTCGGCCCTTCCGGTGGCCACGAGAATGTGGCCATAGCAATCACCCCAGCCCCGCTGAAGGCGAGAAGCCCCGCAGAGGCGTCCCCAGGCTTCCACCGCCTCGGCACCCTTGTCCCGGAAAGTTTTCTCGGAGGTGTAGGCGAGACAGGCATCGTCGAGCGTCCGGACCCGCGAGACGCTCGCACGCTTTCCATCCCACCAGCAGCCCTCGCCCCTCGCCGCGGAGACCAGCTCGTCCAGGGCCGGAAGGTAGACCACGCCTACCTCGACGCCATCGGGGCTCTCCAGGCCGATCAGGACGCCGAAGAGGGGTACTCCTTGGATGAAGCTCTTCGTGCCGTCGATGGGATCGAGGATCCAGTTCCAGCTGCTGCGTCCCGGAAGGTCGCCGAACTCCTCGCCGAGGATCCCATCGTCCGGATACCGCGCGGAGATCCGCTCGCGCAAGAGCCGCTCGGAGGCTCGATCGGCGGCGGTTACCGGACTCTCGTCGGCCTTGCGCTCGACCGCGAGATCGGTCTGGTAATGGCGCAGCACCACCTTCCCCGCGGCGCGGGCGGCTTCCGAGGCGAATTCCATTCGGGTCCGCAGCTCCGACACGTCTTCCTCCGTTCCAAGAGGGGGCTTATATTAAGTCAATCCCTGGGGCGCGTCGAGCGCCTCCTCGGTTGTCGGCCGACGAGCGGCCCCCGAGTCCCGAGAAGGCCCCCCCAGCAGGTGCTCATCGGGATGGAGATGAATGCGGTGATTCCGGAAAAGCTCCGATCATCCAAGGAAGACCCGAAAGGAAGGAGAAAAGCGATACATGAAACCGAACCGGACCCGCGAGCTCGCCTCCATTCTGCGGTTCCTCGCCCTCTGCCTCCCCCTCGCTTTATCCTTTGGCTGCATGCGGCGGCACTCGATCGAGGCCGGGAGCTGGCGGCTCCAGCTCAAGGCAAGCCAGCCCGGATCGCAAAGCGAGCGGTACGTCACTCCCATCAAGGATGTCCAGCTTACGGTTCAGTGGGGAAAAGAGAAAGGGACGGAACTGATCAAGATCCAGTACCTCAAGCCGGCGCCGGAAGAAAGTTCGGAGCAGAAAGACGAATTGGAGGAAGAGTCGGCCCCGGTCGCCATGGCCGGCGAGATTCAAAACGGCGAAGTGAAGCTCCTCGGAGCCGATGCTCACTGGAACCTTCAACTGAGGGGCAAGGTGTTGAACCCATCCACCATGCAGGGAACGGCCTTCGCCCGCGGCCGCCACGCCGGCCAGGACAAGTACTACTTCGACGGCACCTGGCGCATGGTCAAGACCAAGAAAGTAGATTGAGTTGACTCCCGTCCCGGGGGTCCGGTTCCGCCCCTATTTCAGCGCTGCGACCTTGCTCTTGTCCATCGGCGGCGCCTCGATGCCGATGGCGCGGGTTCTGGGCTTCAGCGATCGGTCTTCGTTCCCCTGCTTCATTGCCGCGGCGCTGCTTGCAGCGGCCGGCTGCTTCTCCTGGGCCGTCGTTGTGAGGTTCCGGGGCCCCGACGGCCAGCCGCGTGGGCTCGCGTGGGTCGCGTTTCCGCTCGCCGTCCTGTCGCTGTGTGGGATGTTGCCGCTTCTGGTCCTCGCGTCCGCGCCGGGCCTGCTCGGTCGTCTCGGCAGCCCGGACAGAGTCCTGCTCGACTGGCAAGGCGATCGGCTCCGGGTGGAATTCCCCCGGCTCATGAAGACGGAGGAGATCAACATCGACCTCGACGGCCTTCCGATCCCCCCCGAGTACCCTCGCGACCGCCCGGAGCGGGTCCACTGGGGCCGGCTCGGGCGCCCGCAGCCTCGGAGCGTCCTCTTCCTCGATCTCGAGGCGATCCGCCGAGACTTGCACCGCGGCCCGGTCCGTCGCATCGGGTTCAACCGCAGACCGGAAGCCCCGCAAATGACCGACGAGGCCGGCGAGAGGCTGCAGCCGCAGGAGATCGAGGTCCCGGCCAGATGAGGGCCCGACGGCACGTCCTCTCCATCGATGACGGCCCGTTCGACAAATACCGGGATCGCGAAGCCCTTCTCGTCGGCGTTGTGACTGCGGGCGGCGACCTGGTCGAGGGGGTTCTCACGACCCGCGTACCGGTCGATGGGGACCGCATCACCGAACGAATGGCGGAGTGGACCGCCCGGAGCCGCTTCCGGCCGGTCCTACGGGCGGTCCTCATCAACGGACTCACGACCGCCGGCCTTTCGGTGGTCGACCTGACCGAGCTGAGCCGCCTCCTCGACCTCCCGGCGATCTCGGTCCAGCGGAGGCCGCCGCGGAGTGCCGAAGTGCTCCGCGCTCTCGAGGCGGCCGGTTTACCCGAAAGGGGCGCGCTCCTCGAACGCGCCGGTCCCTCTCACCTAGCCGGAGAGGTCTCCTTCTTCTGCGCGGGGGTCGATCCGGCCGCCGCTCGGGCGATCATCGAGGCCGAGTCCGGCCGCTCGAACCTCCCCGAAGGGCTCCGATTGGCCCACATCATCGCCCAAGGCCTCGTCCTGGGAGAAAGCCGCGGACGGGCGTAGGCGGGAGGCGAGCGATCACCCCCTGAACGTCTTGTAAACCCGTCCGAGCACCCATAGACTGGCCGCCTTTCACCCCCAAGGCAGCAGGAGATTACGACTCGATCCATGGTCAAGAAGCTCATGGTCGTCCCGCAGGAGGTGCGGCGCGCGAGCCGCATCTCCCTCGGGGAGATCCCGATCAACCAGTACAACCTCAGCCTAAAAGACGAGCTGGCCCAAAACCGCATCACGGCCGGCGACGCCGTCCGCCTCTGGAGGGACATGGTCATCATCCGCGAGTTCGAGGCCATGCTCGAAGAGATCAAGAAGGCCGGCTCGTATCAAGGAATCGCCTACGACCATAAAGGGCCGGCTCACCTCTCGATCGGCCAGGAGGCCGCCGCCGTCGGCGAGGCGTTTCTCCTGGGACCCGAGGACCACATCTTCGGCAGCCACCGCAGCCACGGCGAGATCATCGCCAAAGGGTTGAGCGCGATCCAGCGGCTCGACGAGACCGGGCTGCGGCGGATCATGGAGCAGTACCTGGAGGGCGATACGCTTCGCGCCGTCCTCCACGAGTCCCACGGCGGAGCGGTGTACGGCCCGGGCCCGTCCGGGGCGAAGGATCTGGCCGTCGATTTCCTCCTCTACGGGCTGCTCGCGGAGGTCTTCGGCCGCGCTTCGGGCTGTAACCGAGGCCTCGGCGGCTCCATGCACGCGTTTTTCCTGCCGTTCGGCATCTTCCCCAACAACGCCCTCGTGGGAGGGAGCGCCGATATCGCGGTGGGCTCAGCGCTCGCCAAGCGCGTCCTCCGCCAGAACGGGATCGCCGTTGCGAACATCGGCGACGCATCGACCGGCTGCGGCCCGGTCTGGGAGGCGATGAACTTCGCCACGATGGGCCAGCTCTGGACCCTCTGGGAGCCGTCCTATCGCGGGGGCCTGCCGATCATCTTCGCCTTCATGAACAACTTCTACGGCATGGGAGGCCAGACCCGCGGCGAGACGATGGGGTTCGAGCGCCTCGCTTGCATCGGCGGCGGCCTCAACCGCTACAACCTCCAGGCCGAGTGCATCGACGGCAATAACCCGCTGGCCGTCATCGATGCCTTCCGGCGCAAGATCGAAGTGATCCGCCGCGGCGAAGGGCCGGTCCTCCTCGAAATCCAAACCTACCGCCAGAGCGGCCACTCCCCGTCCGACGCCAGCGCTTACCGCGAGCGCGAGGAGATCCAGCTCTGGCGGGACGTCGATCCCATCGCCGAGTACGGCCGCAAGCTCGTCGAGGCCGGCGCAGGCACAGAAGGAGACCTGGAGCGAATCCGCGAGGACGCCGTCCGCCGCATGAAGCGCGCGTGCGCCCTGGCGGTCGACCCGGAGGTCTCGCCGCGGCTCGATCCCGGGCGCGATCCGGATGCGATCGCCCGCTTCATGTACTCGGACAGCGAAGAGACGGCCCTGCCGGGCGTCCGGCCGGATGGGGTTCTGAAGCCCCTCGCCGAGAACAGCCGCGTCCAGGCCATCGCACGGAAGAAACGCTCCGGCGTGGAGCCGGGAACGGGAAAAAAGCTGGGCGAAGGCCAGGCGGTCTCGTTCCGCGACGCGCTCTTCGAGGCGATCATCCACCACATGTATCACGACGGGCGGCTCATCGCCTATGGCGAGGAGAACCGCGACTGGGATGGAGCCTTCGCCGTCTACCGCGGAATGACCGAGAGCCTCCCGTACCATCGCCTCTTCAACAGCCCGATCTCCGAGGGAGCGATCGTCGGCACGGCGGTCGGCTACGCGATGGAGGGCGGCCGCGCCCTCGTGGAGTTGATGTACTGCGACTTCATGGGGCGGGCCGGCGACGAGATCTTCAACCAGCTCGCCAAGTGGCAAGGCATGTCGGCTGGGCTCATCCGGATGCCGGTCGTCCTGCGCGTCTCCGTCGGAAGCAAGTACGGCGCTCAGCATTCGCAGGACTGGGGGGCCATCGTCGCCCACATCCCGGGGCTCAAGGTCGTCTTCCCGGCCACTCCCCGCGACGCCAAGGGGCTCATGGCTTCGGCGCTGCGCGGGAACGACCCGGTGGTCTTCTTCGAGAGCCAACGGGTCTACGGCCAGACGGAGTGGTTCCATCCCGACGGAGTCCCCGAGGGCCAATACTCGATTCCGATCGGCCTCCCGGAAGTCAAGCGGTCCGGAACGGACGTGTCGATCCTCACGATCGGCGCCACGCTCTACCGGGCGCTCGAAGCCGCGGAGATTCTCGAAGGGGATCACGGCATCTCGGCCGAGCTGATCGACGCGCGGAGCCTCGTCCCCTTCGACTACGGTCCGGTCCTCGAATCGGTTCGCAAGACGGGGCGGATCCTCATCGCCGCCGACGCTTGCGAACGCGGGAGCCACGTCAACACGCTCGCGACCGCGATCCAGGAGCTGGCCTTCGACGACCTCGACGCCCCCGTCGCGGTCCTCGGGGCCCGCAACTGGATCACGCCGGCCGCGGAGATGGAGGACTGCTACTTTCCGACGCCGGCCGGGATCATCGATGCCGTGAACGACCGACTCCTGCCGATCCCCGGGCGGAATCCATCGCCCGATGGCGACCCCGCCGAGCGGCTGCGCCGTAGCCGGCTGGGGATTTGAGCCACCATGGAGCCGACTCCCTCCGATGCGCTCTCTCTCGATGAGGAGCCGCTGCGAGCGGCCGTCCTGAAGGGGTATTTTGGAGACCGCGTCGCACCGCTCGAGCCCGTACCGCTCCTCGCTCACCTGCGGGAGCTACTTTCGGGTCCTCCCGGCGGCCCCACCGAGCCGTCCACATACCGCTTCGAGGTCGATCCCGAAGCGATGGTTCCCGTTTTTCTCGCCGGCATCGAAGCCGAACGGAAGGGACTCGCCCGCTTGATCGTCGACCCGATTCTCTCCGCCGCCGAGCAGATCGCCTCGGGAAAGCGCGGCGAGATCGCACCCAACCTCGCGGTCTTCGTCTCATCGCTCGCCGGCGCGATCGCCGTCAAAGCGAAGGTGAACGAGGCGGAGGCGGGGGCGCTGGCGGCCGGGTTCCTCCTCGTCGTCTCGCGCCTCGGGCCATCGCGCACGAAGAGAGTCTTAGCGTCCGGCGACCGCGGCGCGAAAGCGGGCGGCGATCTCCTCCAGTGAGGCGACATCAGTCGCCTGCCGCCGGCTTCCCAACCGCCCAGAGGTGCTTATCGGAGCGGAAATAGATCGCGCGCCCCGAGACCGCAGGCGAGGCGAGGATCCCCTCGCCCATCTCGTTCGTCGCCAGGAGGCGCGGCTCCCCTTCCACCCGCACGACGGCGATGGCTCCGTCCTCGTTCGCGCAGTAGATCTTTCCATCGGCCGCGACCGGAGAAGCGGAGAACGGGCCCTTGAGCCTCTCCTGCCACAGAAGCGAGCCATCCCTCGCATCGGCGCAGGCGAGGATTCCTGCCGAGCTGAGCGCATAGACGCGCCCGCGGTAGACGAGAGGCGACGCGGTGGATGCCTTGAGCTTTCCGCCGCGCCACCGAACGGCGGGCGCCCCGCCGGGCGATGCGTGGAGCGCGACGACCTCTCCTGCGGAGAGGTAGATCGATTCCCCCACGGCCACCGGCGAGGGGATCGCATCGAGCTTTCCATCGTGGCTCCAGAGGAGCTTACCGGTAGCCGGTTCGTGGGCGCTGAGGCCGAAACGGGACTGGAGGATGACCTCCGCGAGTCCATCCTCTCTCTTGTAGAGAAGAGGCGAGACCCAGTTGAGGTCGGGCGGACGGGGGATGCGCCATCGGTTGGCCCCGCTCCTCGCGTCCAGGGCCGCCGCAAAGGACTCCCCCTGCGTCTCCAGGTCCACGATGACGGCATCGCCGGCGAGGATGGGGGAAGCCGCCATTCCCACCTGGTTCGAGAGGGACGGATGGTCGCGGCTCAGCGCGCGATACCAGACCAGGTCGCCGCTGGAGTCGAGGCAAAAAAAGTCGTTCGTGGCGAAAAGGGCGTAGAGGCGCCCTCCGCCTGCGGCCGGCGTAGGAGCGGCCATGCAAGTCTTGGGGTGGCATTGGGCCGGTGATGTCGCTCGGAATCTCCGCTCCCAGTGCGTTTTTCCGGTCGCCGGCTGCAGAGCGAGCACGTGGATGGGAGTGTCAAGGCAAAAGGAAAGTGTGTGATAACCGAAAGGGAAAGCGTTCGGGACAGAGTCTCACCATGGGCCTTCGGATCTATCCGAAGACTCCTTCTCCACCGACCTTGATCGAGGGA
>Ga0187893_10005089_pt1 | contig 24055 bp, 28 predicted proteins | sample MA1701074metaG_FD_139574 | JGI IMG/M metagenome (GOLD analysis project Ga0187893, IMG submission 139574) | White microbial mat communities from a basaltic lava cave in the Kipuka Kanohina Cave System on the Island of Hawaii, USA - MA170107-4 metaG ...
ACTCGGGTGGAAGAAGTCGCGGACGAGATCCGCGAGAAGTATGGCCAGCAAGCCCTCACCCGCGCCGCCGCCCTGCGGCGCTTGCGGAAATGATTCTCCTTTTTTGATATAATTGACTTCACCCACAACGATGAGCCGGAAACCTTTTATTTACTTGGGCCTAATTGTCTTGGCATGCGTGCTCGGCACTTTCGCAATGCCCGCGGAAACCTCCGCGAATCACCGCCAAAGATTCTCCTCATCACTCCGGAGAAAAATTAACGAGCTCGGCGACAAGGTCGTGCAGAACATCCCCATCCCGGTCCTCCTCGGCGTCGCCCCGCACCACATCTACCCCGACTTCGGCGATCCGCGCTCGGGCGGCCGAAAGCACGAAGGGCAAGACATTCTCGCCCCTCGTGGCGCGCCGGTCGTAACTCCGACCGACGCGGTGGTGCTCCGAACCGGAGAGGGTGAGAGTTCGGGCAACTACGTCTATACCGCGAACCCGGGCGGAGAAACCTTCGCCTACATGCACCTCGACGAAATCGCGGAGATTGATTCCGGCGATGAACTGAAGAGGGGCGACCTCTTAGGTTACGTGGGCAATACCGGGAACGCCGCGGGCGGTCCCGCCCATCTTCATTTTGAAATAAGAATAAACGGGCAAACCGATCCCTATCCCCGGCTCAAGAGCACGTTCACTATTTCCGAGAAAATGGAATACCTGGCAGAAATCCTGGAAGATGCCGAGGATGATAAGAAGCTCGCGGAATTTATTGTTAGAACCTATCCCGGAGAATTGGCCCTCGCGAGAGCAGGGGGCATTGCCCTGCACTCGCTCCTGGTCGCAGCGACCCCCCTGACCGCTCCGGCATCCTCCGGAGACCTAAAGCTCGGCTCCCGCGGCCCCGCGGTCCTCGCCCTCCAGAGATTCTTGAAAGATAGAGGAGTGGGCTCCGGAGTAAGTCTCGTCCCTGACGGGGCTTTTGGGCCCCGCACCGAACGGGCCTTGGCGGAATACCAAGCCTCGGTCGGTATCAGTCCCGCCCGAGGCTACTACGGTCCGAAAACCCGGGCCTATATCCTCGCAAATTTCCCGGGTGCCCCCCGGGAGACTTAGTAATAATTTTTCAGCCCCTACGTCTATATTCATGGAGTCAGGCAAGGAGGAGAGGTTCATTAAGGCTTGTGAGGATTACGCGGACGCGCTCTTTCGATATTCGCTCTATAAAACCTCGGACCGGGAATTGGCCAAGGACCTAGTGCAAGAATGTTTCACCCGCACTTGGAACTACCTCGCGGCGGGTCAGGAAGTAGAGAACCTGCGGGCTTTCTTTTACCGAACGCTTGGAAATCTGGTCATCGATGAGTACCGTAAGAAAAAATCCATTTCTCTGGACCGCATGCTTGAAGGCGGCTATGATATAAAAACAGAAGAACTGGAGCAGCTGGAGAATAAGCTAGACGGCGAGAGGGCGATCACGCTCCTTAAGAAGCTTAGCCGACCGTACGCGGACGTGGTATACCTAAAGTACGTGGAGAACCTCTCCAACCAGGAAATCGCGCAGGTGCTCGGTGAGAGCGAGACTGCGGTCGCGGTCAAACTCCATCGGGGGTTGAAAAAAATGAAGAAATTATTTGAATAACTTAATATGGAAAAATTCGAAAAAATCATTAATAACATAAAAGAAATAAGCTTGACCCCAGAGGATAAGGCCAGGATTTTAGGTAGTGTGGTCTCGTACGTGCGCGAGACTCCGGTACGAGAGCCGGGGGTAGTGAAGAGGCGCTGGCACATTTTGCCCGCAGTTGTAATGCTCCTTGTAGTCATGCTCGGCGGCGGGATAAGCATGGCGGCAAATGACGCTCTGCCCGGAGATTTTCTCTACCCGGTGAAGGTGAGCGTAAACGAAAAGATGGAAACCTGGATAGCGCTTAGCGCGGAAGCGGACGCCAAGGTGGAAGCGAAGCACGCCGAAGAGCGACTGGAGGAAGCCGAGGAACTGGCTGTCCGCGGAGAAATTAAGGCGGAAGTGAAAGAGGAAGTAAAGGCTAACTTCAAAAAGAAGGCGGCTCGCGCCCGGGCCCTGGCCGAAGAGTTGAAGGCCGAGGGCAAACTAGAGACCTCAGCTCGCCTTAACTCCGAGTTCGAGAGCGTGCTTGTCGCTCACGAACGCATTCTCTCTGATATCTCCGAAAGTGACGACGATGACCAGGAGGAAATTAATGAAATTAGGGGCGAGGTCGGGGGGTATCTCAGCGCAGCCGCGGAAGCACGGGCGAGAAATGAAAGCGAGATCGCCGGTGGCGTCAGCGTCAACGTGACAGCGGCAGCGAGAGAAGCTCTCCAAGCGGCACTCGAGAAAATTGAAGAAGTCGAAGGATACATTGAATCCCACCCCAAAGGTAACACCAGACCGGAAGCTATCGCAAGGCTAGACGATTCTCGCGAGATTCTTCTGCAAGGCAGAGGGAGGCTTGAGAGCGGCGCTTACGGAGAAGCGTTTATCCTCTTCCAGAGGGCATATCGAATGGCACAGGAAACGAAGCTTTGGCTCAATATTCAAAACTCTCTCCAGGTGGAGAGAAAAGAAAACATGGAAAAGGAAAACGATGGCGAAGATAAAGAAATTAGGGTGGAAGTGGAAGTCGAGTGATCAGTGGGAGTTTTGATTTTTAAGACACGCCCGGAGAAAGGCGACGAAAAGCGGGTGTGGCGAGAGCGGGCGCGAAAGAAATTCTGGATGGAATTGAGTTCCCAGGAAGAATGGGTGGTCTGCTTTCCTTAGTTCAGCGATTTCCATAAGTTTACCGTCTGGAGAAGTGCCGGAGAAAACTAAGCCAGCTTTCTCTAATGCTTTCACATACTGATTATTCACTTCGTAACGATGCCGGTGGCGCTCGCTGATCTTATTTCTGCCGTAGGAGAGTGCGGCGATGGTGCCTGGCTTTAAAACGGAGGGGTAAGCGCCGAGGCGCATGGTTGCCCCATAGTTCTTCTTCTTTATTTTTTCAACCTGGTCTTGCATTGTGGCAATTACCGGAGCCGGACTCTTAGAAGATAGTTCGGTAGAATTGGCTCGCTCGAGATTTAAGACGTTCCTGGCATATTCGATGACCATCATCTGCATTCCGTAACAAAGCCCGAAATAAGGTACTTTATTTTTTCGGGCATAGTTTGCGGCCAAGATCATTCCTTCTGTACCGCGCCTGCCGAAGCCCCCGGGAACAATAACCCCCGCGAGCTCATCAAGCTCTTTCAGTTTTCTTCGGTCTTTTTCGAACCTCTCCGTGTCTATCCAGACTATTTCGGGATGATGATCCAGCGACCAAGCCGCGTGATTTATTGACTCGATAACGGAAATGTAAGTATCCTTCCGAGATTTGAAGTTGAAATATTTTCCGGCGATGCCAATTTTGACTTCTTTTTTTATCTTTTTTACCTTGTTGGTGAGCGCCCTCCAATCATTCAGGTCTTTCCTTTTAGGCGGAAGTCCCATCGCGCCAAGCAACGTGGCCCCGAAGTTTTCTTTCTCGAAATTCACGGGCACGTCGTAAATGGAGTAAATATCCGGGGCCGAAATTATTCGATCGATGGGCAAGCTGCAAACATTGCTTATGGTCCGCTTGATGTCGGACGTAGCGACCTTCTCCGCCCGGCAAATGACAAAGTCGGGATTGAGGCCAACGGAATGAAGATCGGTAATAGCGTGCTGGGTGGGCTTGGATTTCTGCTCGCCGAGCAAAGATGGCGTCGGCAGGTAACTGATAAGGACCAAGAAAACAGAAGAGGGATCCCTGGATTTCATCATTCTGGTTGCCTCTAAAAAGGGCAGGAGCTGATATTCCCCAACCGTACCGCCATATTCAATGATAGTTATCTCTGAATCGTTCTTCTTCTGGCAAACCTCGATCCGGCGGATAATCTCCTTGGGTATGTCGGGATAAACTTCGACATCTTCTCCGCCATATTCTAGATTCCGTTCGCGCCTAATGACTTCAGCATAGATCTGCCCGGTCGTAACATAATCTTCCCTGGTGCTGGTTTGGTCGGTAAAGCGTTCGTAATTGCCGAGATCCTGATCTGCCTCAATCCCATCTTCTCCGACAAAAACTTCCCCGTGCTCTGCGGGACGGATAGTTCCCGCATCGAGGTTAACGTACATATCTGCCTTAAGATTCCCTACTCGGTATCCCCGGGACTGCAAAATTTTTCCGATGGAAGCTGCTGCCACGCCTTTGCCGACTGAAGACATAACTCCTCCAACCACAAAAATATATTTTGACCCTTTCTTCACGGCTTATTTGCTAAGATACTTTCTAACCGCCAAATAACTCGAGATCATCGCCAGGAATACACCGAAAATAAGGAGAATAATGAGAATCTGCCAGAAATTCGAAAGATAATATTTGGAGAGATCGAGACCCCAGAAACTCGTCATATTTCTCCCGAGCCAATGGGTGACTGGCCAGAAAAGAATAAGGGTAAAGAGTGTGGCCACCACTCCGTAGATCGCCCCCTCTACCATGAAGGGGCCTCTAATGCTCGAGTTCGATGCACCCACCAAGCGCATAACTGCTATCTCTTCCTTAGATATATAGATCGCAAGCCGTATGGTGTTGAAAGTAATGACTGCAGAGATAAAAATAAGCAGAAGGGTGATCAGGAACCCGAGCCGCTGCGCTCCCGCAATGATTGAGTTAAGGCGATTGATCACAAGCTCATTCTGATAGTAGTTTACTTTATCGATAATTTGTTCTCCTCCGGGAGTGAGCGCATTTTCCGATTGAAGATACTTCGCGATCGTCTCATACTGGGAAACTTGCCGAGCCCGGACGTTCAGGTACGCCCCGAGGGGGTTACTTCCAATTTCGTCGAGCGCCGCTATGGTCGGGTAATCATCCTTGTGGCGTTCCCGGAAAAGCGCGAGCGCCTGCTCCGCGCTCACATAAGAAACTTCGGCCACCTCCGGAAGTTTCTCGAGCTCCGTTTTCAAAATCGTGATTCCGTCCTCGGAAGCTCCCGGGACGAAATAAATAGTTACGTCCACCTTGTCGCGGATCTCGGAGAGAGAGTAAGATAGCGCTGCTTGGAGGAGGAGAATTGAGGTGATAACGGCAAGCGTGATAGTAACGATTAAGACCGCCGCCCAAGAAACTAGGCCGCCTCTTTTAAAATTCATAAACCCCGCTTTGATAATCCTTTGCAACATTTTAATGATTATAAGGCATACTTGCCTTCTTTGTCATCTCGGATAACACGCCCGTGCTCAAGCGTAACCACCCTCCGACCAATGGAATCAACTACGCTCCGATTATGGGTCGTTAAAATTACCGTGGTTCCCAGGTCGTTGATTTTTTTGAAGATCTGTACTACCTCATAGGTATTTACCGGATCAAGGTTGCCGGTCGGCTCGTCCGCGATGATGAGCTCTGGTTGATTGATGATGGCTCGGGCGATCGCCAGACGCTGCTGCTCTCCGCCGGAGAGCTGCCTGGGAAAATGCGTCGCTTTTTTCCCAAGATCAACGAGCCCGAGCACATGCGGAACATCCGCGGCAATTTCTTCATCGGTCTTACCAACTGCTTCCATGGCAAAAGCCACATTCTCAAAGGCAGTTTTCTGGGAAAGTAGTCGGAAATCCTGAAAAACTACTCCGATCCGCCGGCGGAGCCGGGTAAGTTCGGGGTTGGAGAGCTTATGAACGTTAATTGACTCGAAAAAGACCGTCCCGGCACTGGGGCGGTCTTCCGCGAGGATCATTTTGACCAAGGTCGTCTTGCCGGCCCCAGAGTGTCCGACGATGGAGATGAAATCGCCGGAAGGGACGGAAAAGGTTACGTCCTCGAGGGCCACGGAATCGCCGTTATAGACCTTGGAAACATTGTTAAAGTAAATCACTATAATATATTATCATAAAAAAACTCCTATCCAAAATGCTATAATGGCCTGGTATGATCTATTGGTTTTGTGGATACCCAGGGATAGGAAAAGACTTTTTGGCGAAAAAATTGAGTAAATTGGTAAATATTGATTACGTCAACGCAGATGGTTTTTTAACAAAAAAAGACAAGGAAAAGCTGGTTTTGGGTAATTTTACAAGCAAGGACCGGCTAAAAAAATTGCTAAGAATTGTTAAATTTATTAAAAGCAAAAAAGGTAACTTGGCTATTGGGGATTCCTTGCCCGATAATACTTCCAGAAAGTTTCTTGACAGGACTCTAAATAAGAATGTTGCTTTTATTCTGGTTAGGTCTTCTCAGTCTTTGCATACCCAAAGACTGCGAGAAAGAAAAGGCCATTTTTTTCCTGAAAATATCGTCAAAGATTATATCGAAAAGAATTGGGATACGGTATTTGAGCCTAAACATTTTGTTTTTAACAACAAACAAAGAACTCCGGGAGAACTGGAGGGGCATCTCCTGGCTCTGTACAAAAAAATTGCTGATGCCTAACTCATGGGCGCCTCTTCTCCGAAATTTTCTGCTTGATTCTCTCCAAAATTTCAATCTGATTCAAGCCTGTCTTGAGGACCAGGGCCTGTACCAGGGGACCAAAAATAGCTTTGGCCTGCTCTTCCCGCATCTTAATATTGTCGCCAATTACTCCATCAAAATCCACAAAGACGTGAGCTCTGAAAAATATTCTCAAAAATTTGTCGTCTAAGAGGTCAGCAAAGCTGTCGATGGCGTTTAGGTTTCTCCGTAGGGCCTGCCAATCTTCATCTCTACTTCCTGCTTTCGCTTTCTGACCCTCTCTGCTATACACTGCCCAGATCGGACAGACCTCTACTCGCCCTATTCCAAAAGAATCTTCAATAACTTTTCTTACAACTTCGAAATTTTTCCTGGAATCTTCGATAATGACCAGTTTGATTTTTTCTTCAGGAGCTCCTTCAAGAATACGGCCAACATACTGAATTAGGCCTGCAAACTTGTCATCCAATACCATATAGGAAGTTTTTTCCTTCATTATTTTCCCGGCTTCTCTTGTGTCAAAAGCTTCCCGCAAAGAGTCCCGGTATAAATTGACTATTCTTGAGCTGTCGATTTTGCCCAGTTGATACCCCGTCGCCGCAACATCTCCCTTCGACCAGACAGCTAGGTGACTGATGGAACTTTGATACTTTTTTACCAATTCCACGATATTTTCCACAAGATGTGGGTAGTTTATTGGCTCCATGTTGATGACGTGGAGACGGTAGATAATTGAGCTTTCAAAATGCTTAAATAAATCAGCGTCATTATCGGGATCGCCGACGATATCCCGCCAAACTCGTCTCGCATATTCCTTGTAGTCCATTCCCTTGTCTTCCGACTCCTTCTCCATTGTTGCCTGGAGATCAAAGAAGTACTGAAAAATTACCGGGTCAACATCTTCTCGGGCAGTCTCAAAAGTGGCTCTGGCCTGAAAACTCTTTCTTTTCCCTTTCGCCTCTCGTCTGGCTTCCAAGAAATTCCTTAATCTGTCCATGGAATAATTATACTAAAATTTTTTTTCCGCTTCAATGAACTGGTCCAGGTTGCCCGCCAAAATATCTTCGACGTTGGCGGTTTCCGCACCGGTTCTATGATCCTTGACCATCTTGTAGGGATGAAGGACGTAGGAGCGGATCTGATTGCCCCACTCAATCTCGGTATTCTTAAGCTTCATGCTCTCTTCGAGCGACTTATGCTCCTCTTCCGCGCGTTTGAAGAGCTTGGCGCGCAGAATGTCGAGTGCTCTCTGTCGGTTTTGTTCCTGACTTCTCTCTCCGGAAGCATGAACGGCAATACCGGACGGTACATGCACTAGCCGTACCGCCGTTTCCCGTTTATTAACGTTCTGGCCGCCGGGTCCGGAAGAACGGGCAAACTCGATTTTAAGATCGGTTTCTGGAATAACGACATCTCGTTCTTCGATTTTAGAAAATTTCGGGAGAACCTCCACTAGAGAGAAAGACGTGTGGCGAAGTTTCTTGGCATCGAAGGGTGAAACGCGGACCAGACGGTGCACCCCGGATTCTTTTTTCAAGGTCCCGTAGGGACCTTGCCCTGAGCTTGTCGAAGGGTTGCCCGCGACTTCCGCGGAGACGTTGCGATAGCCGCCGTGGTCGTTGCGATTCATATGAATAAGAGAAGTCGCCCAACCTCTTCCTGCTCCGTACTTCTCGTACATTTCGTACAGCATCTTGGAAAAATCCTCCGCGTCGATGCCGCCGGCGCCAGAGATGATAGTAAGGATGGCGCTCCCTTTATCATATTTCCCCGCCCCTTCTTTTTCTCTCTTGAGCTCGCCGAGTTTCTTGACGGCGGCTTGCGCTTTCTCCTTATCCGTCCAAAAATCGGGAGCTTGCATCTTCCTCTCCAGCGCCTCTATTTCTTTTTCGATCTCCGCTTTATCTCTTGCCATGAGCCGACCCCGAGATTTGAACTCGGAACCTACGGTTTACGATACCGTTGCTCTACCAGTTGAGCTAGGTCGGCTTGTGTTTTAATAAACGTGCTTCTTGAACTCTTTTGCTGATAATTCTATTTATTCGGCCATTTCCCCGGTTCAATGCAGCATAGGTTGGAGAAAGTGAATCGCAATTCGGGCAAATTAGCCTAAGATTATTTTCCTTATTATTTCGCCAGTTACCATCGATATGATCTGCGACAAGAGGAACCTGGCCAGTTTTAGGATTTATCTTCGACCATCCACATAAACTGCATTTGTTGCCGTATTTGCTCCGTAAATAGCGTTTGATGGATGTTGATACTAACCCTATGCTGGATAAACCGCTTATTTTATTTTCCTGCCATGACTTAATATAATTTTGTCGTTGATATTCCAGCTGACATAAGTTGCTACAATATTTGTAGGAAGGTCGCGCGGGCTCTTTGAAACAATTCAAGCATCTTGTCCGTGGCTTTTTTGGGTTAGACATGTTCCCATTATAACATACCATTTTTTAAAATACATATGGTCGCAAGTTGAAAAAATTAAAAGAGCGGGAGCCGATGCGCAGATTTGCATTGACTTTACCAAAAATTCTTAAAAACACAAACTATTAAAATGGACTCGCGAGTATAAATTAATTGGCGACATCTCAAGGTGAGATTTCTCGCGAGTTTGAACCGTAATCCAAACTACATTAGCAAGATGTAAATATTTTAGCTTAAAGTATGAGAAATAGAAAGGCCTCGCAAGAGATCCTTCTACGCGAGGCCCATACGAACCTCACGGTTCGTTGATTTTGCTTTTGGAATCACCAGTTCAGAGCCTCCGCGCCCCGCAAAAAATTGGCGCGGAGGCTCAAGAGATCAAGAGGATCAAGTCCTCTAGGTCTCCAGGATCAATTTCCTGGAGGCACCGACACCGACGCAGCCGACGCGGAAGCCACCCCAGCCGCTGACGCGGAGGCCGATCTCGACGAAGCGGCCGACGCACGAGACGAGACCAGCAACCGCCCGCGACGTTGCGATCGTCCGTTCAGAGCACGCGGCCCAGACCGATCCGTTGCAACGCTTCCCGGTCTTGCGGAAGACGAGGATGCTCTTCGTGACCTCTGTAATGGTGCTCGGCACCTCGTACTCCGATGGAAGGAGTGCGATCTGCTCTTCGGGCGCCTTCGACGTCGAACCCGGAACGATGTCCCGGAGAACGATGTAGAGACGCGGCTCGAGCACCGCGACGTCCGTGTGCGGCTGGGCCGCGTGCCACGGATTCTGGTTGAAGTAGAACTTCGGCTGACTGTCAGCCGGGTGCAACTCCAACCACTTCGCGACGGTGAGGGGATCGCCGTTGATGTCCGGCACTCCCATGAAGGCGAAGTGCGTGTCGAACACGCGCTTGCCACGGTGGAACGGGCAGGAGCTTTGCAGGATCTCTTCGACCTGCTGATCGAGTTTTTCGGGCGCTCCGTAGTAGCTCGCCCACTCGTTCATGCCCCAAACCCGAACCGCTCCATATGATGCTGTCGTTGTCATAACATTTCCTTTTTCGTTCCCCGGATTCGCCCCGAGTACTATTTTGCGGCATCGTCAATAGACGAGCTTTCTAGGCCCAAAAGTTCAAGGCGCAAAAAGCTCGTCTATTTTGTCAAGGTTAATTGCGAATCCGCCCGCGTTCCTCCCCAAACCCCTCCTGCGGGCGGTCCACCAAATGGTTGGTCAAAAAACCTTTAGGTTTGATTGTGGAGCCGTTGGTCAGACTTGCACTGACGACCTCGTTCTTACCAAGAACGTGCGACATTTACCCCGTGAGAGCCGATAGTCAGACTTGCACTGACGACCTACGCCTTACCATGGCGTTGCTCTACTACCTGAGCTATATCGGCTCTCACGGGGCCAACTGGGCCCCGCCCGACTGAATGACTTCAGTCATTCGGGCAGGTACAACGGCTTACCAAATTGCAAAAGAACTAACAAATATTACTATTTTTTATCGGGTTTTTCAATGATATAATTGCCTCATGTATACCTGCCCCATGCATCCGGAAATAGTGCAAGAAGGACCCGGCCGCTGTCCCAGGTGCGGCATGGCTTTGGTCATAAAAAACGAAGACAAAGGCTTGGGAGTCCTTACCTGGCAGAATTACATTCCCCTAGTGGTAATTTTGTTAATGATCACGGTCGTTTCTCTCATTGTCACCTGGGATATGACTTGGAGAGATTTTGTGCTCTCTTTCATGACCGGATTTTTCCTTGTCTTCGCGACCTTCAAGCTCATGGACTTAAAGGGCTTCGCGGAGGGCTACTCGACCTACGACCTCTTGGCAGGGAGGTGGTTCGGCTACGGGTACATATATCCATTTATCGAGCTTGGCTTCGGGCTTCTTATGCTCGGGGGCTACCATCCGGACTGGCTCCTCGGTGCAGAGTTCGGGGTGATGGCATTTAGCGGGCTCGGCGTGGCCATCAAGCTAAGTAAGGGCGAAGAATTTAAATGCGCGTGCCTGGGCACATTTCTGAAAGTTCCCCTCACCAAAGTTACCGTAGTGGAAAATTTCGGCATGGCCGCGCTCGCCTTGGTGCTTATTTTAAGTTAAGGTTTTTAGCAAGGACAGTTTTAGCAAGGACAGTCCTTGCACATAGCGACACGGATTCAGTTGTGAATTCCCGCATATGCTAAAATTCACAACCATTGATTGGTTGGATCTCAGAAAATATGCGGGCGCGGCTGACGGGTACTGACCCCGCTACCTCCGCCGTGACAGGGCGGCACTCTTCCGGTGAGCTACAGCCGCAAACTATTTAAAATTAACACAAACCAGAAAGAAATTCTAGCTTGTTGTGCCGGCGGAAAGAATTGAACTTTCGTTTGAGCCTTATGAGTGCCCCGTTCTACCATTGAACTACGCCGGCAAAATTTCACTTTTAATTGCCTTTATCAACCCAAGCATCCTGTACTTTAAATTCATTCCCTTGCGAACCATTAGCCTGCATATTCCGTAATAGTGATCGTAGTTTTCGTAGACTTTACTTACTTTCGTCTTTACGTAATAAGGCCTTCTAAATTGATTACTTGGTAACTTTAGCAGATTTTTCCAAAAACTCAACACCGTATCAATTCTTTCCTGGTGCATTTTATTTATTTGAATAGAGCATATAATATTTTCAGTAGGTATCTTAAGATTACGCACTAAAAATTCCTTCATCAAATTCACCATATCAGGGTCGGAATTTACGAAAATAAAACCACTTGTTCTGTCACTTTTTGACCCCTCGCACCAATATAGAGCAGTTGCAATAAGAAGAAGTTCCCGTTGGGAGATTTTCTTAACAAGATTCGTGGCCAACATTTCTGCTGCTTTTATTGCAATAAGTCTCTTGTTTTTATTTGCCTCAGCTCCTAATATTTGACCGAACTTTGCACCTCTTTCTGAGTTTTGCTTTAACACTTCCAGCTGTTCTTTTGTTAAAATTATGTCCCTGCACCACTTACTCGCAGAACTTTTTGATACAGAAAGTTCTCTTGCTATCACCACTATTGAAGCCCCTTCTCTTCTCATTGCCCTAGCTTTTATTTTTAGATCGTACTTAGACATATATGACATTATATCATGGGTACAAAAATATTAAAATACCTTGCATGCCAAACAAATATAATGTATACTCTCCCCGCGGGGTAGAGTAAAGTAACTCACAAGGCTCATAACCTTGGAATCCTGGTGCGAGTCCAGGCTCCGCAACACTTCGACAAGCTCAGTGCAGGCACTACGAGCAATTTAAATATATCCGAACTCGCGAAAGATCTGCTCGTAGAGAGCGACGATCCGCTTCGCCTCTTGGGCAGATATATCATAGCCGAGTCCTTCATGGGCAATTTTATTGCGGACGGTATGGGCTTCCCAAGCCGCGGAAAGGGGTTTAAAGGTCTCTTGGTTGGCACTTTTTAGCTTTTCACCCAAATTCTCTCCTACGAAACCAAGGTCGGTGAGAAGAGCTTCCAGCATAGAATCCGCCTCGATAATCGCAAGTTTCCAATCCGCGGAGTTCGGGGAGAAGATGTAAGTGAGAACTTTACGCCAACGCTCGTTGGTGGTCACCCCTTCTCCTGCCTCCTCCCGCTTCCTACGCTCGGCCTCCCGGAGAGCATACTCCGCGATCTCATGCTCGAGGTGCCGATGTTGCTTCCTTCGGATCTCGAGCAGCCGGATGAAACAGTACATGATAACGGAGATGAAAAATATCGCGTAGAGGGCCAAAATGTGCTTAAGAACTTCGGACTCGAAGATAGCGCGGTAGAGCCACTCCAGCGCCGCCCTTCCGCCTTCATACCACTTGCTGGGATCGAAAAATTCAAGATATTTCATGATAGGAGATTATTTTTTCAAAATCCTGCCCGACCGCAAATAAGGAACTCTCCGCAAAAGGCGGCGCCATGAATTGGGCCGAGAGCGGCAGTCCCTCTTTTGTCTTCCCGGAGGGCAGAGCCAGGGACGGCACTCCGGACAGATTCGCCGGCGCGGAGAAAATATCAGAGAGATACATCGCCACCGGATCGTCGAGCTTCTCGCCGAGCTTAAATGGCAGGGTCGGAGTGGTGGGGGTGGCGATAAGATCTACTTCTGCAAAGGTTCTTAGAATTTCTTCCCGGATCTCTGCGCGCAGGGCCACTGCCCGATTATAATAAGCGTCATAATATCCGTGCGAGAGAACGTAAGTCCCAAGAAGAATTCTGCGGCGCGCCTCTCGTCCGAAGCCCTCGCCCCGGCTATGGCGATACACTTCTTCCAGGGTCTCCGCCTCCGCACTGTAGCCAAAGCGGATCCCATCGAAACGCGAGAGGTTGGTGGAGACTTCCGCGGGCATAATAATGTAATAAGTCGCAAGAGAATATTTCGAAAACGGAAGCTCGATATCCAGAATCTTGTAGCCGGAATCTTCCAGTTGTTTCATTGAATTTTTGAAATTGGCAAGTATCGGTTCTTCTACTCCGCGCTCAAACAAATGCCAAGGGACGCCGATTTTCTTGGGCGGAGAAGCTTTTATCCTCCGAATTTCTGCAGGAGCAGAAGTGGCATCCTCCGGGTCGTGAAAAGAAAGTGCCTCAAAAATTATCTCCACATCCCGAACAGTTTTCCCGAAGGGCGACACTTGGTCCAGAGAATTCCCCATGGCAATGATCCCGTGCCGCGAGAGCGCGCCGTAGGTGGGCTTGAGACCGGTAAGCCCGCAGAAGGCCGAAGGTTGCCGCACCGAGCCGCATGTTTCGGTGCCGAGAGCCGCGAGCGCCATATCTGCGGCCACTGCCACAGCCGACCCGCCGGAAGACCCGCCGGGAACTCGAGATGGATCGTGGGGGTTCTTGGTCACTCCGTAATAAGAAGTCTCCGTGGAAGAGCCCATGGCGAATTCGTCCATATTGGTTCGGCCAACCAAAATCGCTTTTTCTTTTTTTAACTTCTTGATCACCCCCGCGTCATAGCTGGCCCGGTAATTTCCAAGAATTTTCGATCCTGCGGAAGCAATTTCACCCTGCACTAAGATATTGTCTTTGATCGCAAACGGAATTCCGGTAAGAAGGGTGGCGCTTCCATTTTCGAACTCTTTTTGCGCGGCTTCGGCCTGCTCCCTGACACCCTCATAGATCTCAAGATACGCGTTCAGGTCCTTGTTCTTTCTTTCAATGTTCTCCAAATACGCCTCGAGTAGCTCCCGGCAAGCGTATGCACCACTTTTTAACTTCTCGTGCGTATCCTCGATTGTGAGATTCTCCAAATCTATCATAGGATCTTTTTTACTTTCAAAAATCCTTTCTCTTTGTGGGGGAACTGACTAGTGATGAGATCCAGCGAATATTCTCTGGGTAAGGCCTGGTCTTCTCGCCAAATATTGTAAAGCTTTTCTCCTTCCGTTTGCCCTGGAACTTGGGCTGACTTAACTTCCTCAATATAATTTAAAATGCTCTCCAGATCCTTCTGGAGTGATTTCTTCTCTGCTTCGCTAAGCCGAAGCCTGGCCAGCTCCGCAAGACTCTCTATATCCTTTATTTCCATAAGGAAATTATAGCAAAAATTTTACCGGCCCATAAGTGCTCGGATACGTTCTTCCACGGGCGGATGGGTAGCAAAAGGTCCTGCAACCCTGCGGCCGATTCTGTGGCCCTTGGGATCGGCGAGGTATAGGTGCGCGATAGCACGAGACTGGCGAGCCATCGGCTGGGAATATTCGGAGATTTTCTTTAGCGCTCCTGCCAATCCTTCTGGATAGCGGGTAAGGAGCGCGCCGGATGCGTCCGCGAGGAACTCGCGTTTCCTAGAAATTGCCAGCTGGATTAGAACCGCAAAGATGGGCGCTAAAATCGCAAAGATTATCCCAACTATGGCAAGGATATTCCCCGCTTTGCTGTCGCTGTCTCTCGAACCAAATAGGCGGCTCCGAAGAAAGATGTCGGAGAGAATGGAAACAAAGCCGGCCAAGACCACGACCACGGTCGAGAGCAGCATGTCGCGGTTGCCGATGTGGGCGAGCTCGTGGCCGATGACGCCCTCAAGCTCCGTTTTATCGAGAATCGCAAGAAGTCCGGTGGTCGCCGCCACAACCGCGTGATTCTTGTCCCGTCCGGTAGCAAAAGCGTTCGGGGCCGGATCTTCGATCACGTAAACCTTCGGCACCGGGAGTCCGGCGGTAATTGCTAAATTTTCGACACTGGTATACAAATTGAAATATTCTTCTTTTTTGGCTTCTTTGGCTCCAGCTAATTTAAGAACGATTTTGTCGGAAAACCAATAGCTCGCAATATTCATGAGAATACTAAAAACCACAAAAATGTATAGGATATTGGGGTCTCCGAAGTAATAGCTGAAAAACCAGCCGAGCGCGATGACGATGACGAAAAATATAGTCATGAGGAACCACGTCTTCGCGATATTTTGCGATTGATGCGTATATAAAGTGGCCATCGTGGCCTATTGTATCACAGTTTCTCCTATTGAGGACAAGTTGTGGTTGTTGCCAGAGTCTTTGTTTCTTTAGAAACACCGGTGGAATCCACACACCAATAGTTGCTGCTGAGTTTTGCTCCTGCGGCCCATGTGTTTGCGGAGTCTTTACACACCGGCTTTGTACCACTGTTAGTTTGAACTGTTTCTAGTTCGGGTGTTGCTAACTTCGACGTACAGAATCCTTTGTAGGATTGATTAGAATCGTAATAAAGCTCTCCATTTGCCCGAAGAAGGGAAAGGCCTGACTTGATTGCGGCATCTTTTCCTTTCTCCTGCGCCTCGGCGAGGGGTCCGCCGAACATTGAGGAGATAAGTTCTTCAAGGGAGACGCTATCCGCGGGCGTCTTAACGGTAACCGGCTCGTTCCAGCCGCTCATAATACTAACGATCACCACTCTCACCGGGGACACCCCTTCTTCTCCACCCGCCATATCAACATTAAAACTTACTAGCACCTTGCGGGGCAGCCGGTCGGCCTTCCCGATCCAAAGTTCCCCGTGGAAATCTTCTATGTTTTCCAGCGACTTAGAGAAAGAGGTTGGGTCGAAAACTGTAAGCGCGGAGTCGTTCTTCCCTTCCTCGTTCACATATTCTTTAAGGGTATTAAGATATGCGGCTATCCCTTCGCGATCGAGATCGAACGCGAAGTGGTATGAGAGCACGCTGTTTATTTCCTCCGGAGAATGTTTCTTAGTCACTTTTATTATCCGCGCCTTCCGGAATAACTCAAAGATGCGCTCTTTTTGCTCCTCGGTGAACTTCTCCTCAATTTTGGCGCCACTTGAAGGCAGAGCCCCCAAAGGATTCAGGAGTGCCTCCGGGTTGCCCTTATATTCGACTGCTATCCACTTATTCGCTACATCGCCGAGCATTGGAATTGGGATAATGCCGGCGCTGGGGACTTCAGTTAGCTTCCAATACATCACCCCGCCGATCATCCGTATTTCTCCCGAGGCATTCAAGTTCCCGATACTCACGTCTATGGCAGTCTCATTTCTGATGTTCTCTTTGTCACTGGTGTCATAACTTCCCTTAACAGTCAAAACCATTTTGCTCGAATCTCCAATTCCTGCGAGCGGATTCGTGCCGAGCGCCATAGCCGCCTCGCCGAAATCAATACTTATTGTGCTGTCGTAGCTTGCGCTCTCGATCTCGAGCATGTTGCCAATTGCCTCCTGCGCAAGCCTGGGCATGGAGAGAAAAGCTCCGGAATAATAGCCGTAAATACTACCGCCCAGAAGGAGAAGCACGACCACCGCGACCAGAGCTATATACAGCTGCTTTTTGCTTTTGGTCGGTGGAGGGGTATCTGCTGGGGGAGAAGGAAACTGGGAGATTTGATCGTTGATCATTGTATCTAGAACTTCACTTCCACGGGGCTTTGCGCGGCGTCGTTGTCCGGTAGATCGAAGAATTCGATTTGGCGGAAGCCGAAGGTTTTGGCGACGATGTTCGGCGGGAAAGTTTCGATCCTGGTATTGAGATCCCGGACGTTCGCGTTATAGAACCGCCGCGCCGCCTGGATCTTGTTCTCGGTGTCCGAGAGTTCCTGCTGGAGCGCGAGGAAATTCTGGTTGGCTTTAAGGTCCGGGTAGGCTTCCGCCAGAGCGAAGAGGGACTTGAGTGCCCCCGTCAGCATATTCTCGGCTTGGGCCTTTTGAGTAAGGCCTGTCGCGCCTGCCTGCGCAGGCAGGCCCATGGCCATGCTACGCGCCTTGGTAACATTCTCGAAAGCGCTCTGCTCGTGCGTGGCGTAGCCTTTGACCGTGTTCACAAGGTTCGGAATGAGATCGTAGCGGCGCTTGAGCTGGACTTCAATGTCCGCCCAGGCCTCCTTGGCACGATTGCGCAAGGACACCAGCGAATTAAAGACCCAGATCACCCAAAGCACAATGACCCCCAGAACAATTAAAATTATAGTCATGTGTTTATTTTATTAATAAATCTTTAAATTAGCAAGCTAGGCAGACCCCACGGCAAGATTAAATCTTGCCGTAAAACCTTGCCGTAAACTTAACTTTCCTATAAATCCTTAGGAGCGAGGCGGGTATACGTGGCAATTCTGGCGAGCATGCGGGGCCCGATTTCTTCGCGATCGTGGAAGGCAAAAGTAAAGAGTCGTGAAAGCGGGGAAAGGGTCCGTCCCTCTTCTGCTCTGTCCGCGAGAGCCCGGAGCGCAATTGCGTAAACCCTTCGGAGTGCCGCTTGCTTGGTGGCGCCATACGCCATTACCCCCGGTAGTTTTTGCACTTCCGCAATCCAGCGCCCATCTTCTTCACGGTCAAACTCCACAACAAAGGGAGTCCGCAAACTTTTTCTGCTCCTCACTTTAGTCATTTATTTATTTTATCTCTTTTCCGCTCAATGTCAATCAAGCTTTATAACTTTCAACCCGCCAGAGGACGGGCTAGCTTTTTCCCCTGCCTCTGCCACTCCTCCGCGAGGACGAGGAGCGGCGAGGCCAGAAAGAGCGAGGAGTAGGTGCCGAAGAACATGCCGGCAGTCAGCATGAGAGCGAAATACTTGGTATTCGAGGGGCCGAAAAAGACCAGGGAAAGAAGCACCAAGATAACGGTAAGGGACGTGGCGATGGAACGGGCGAAGGATTGCTCCAGACTCTTCCCGACTATCTCCGAAAAATTAACTTTCGAAAGATTATCGGAACTCCGCAAATTTTCCCGAATCCGATCGAAGATAACTATGGTATCGGAGACGGAGAGTCCCAGAATGGTGAGTATTGCGACAGCGAAGAGTGCGTCGAGTTCCGCTCCATAAAATCGAGAGAGAAGCACGAAAATCCCGGTGGGAATAATGACGTCGTGGAGAAGCGCTCCGATCGCTATCATTCCGTATTTCCAGGAAGAGACAGGCCGGGAAACCTTACGGAATGCAAAAGCTATGAAACAAATGATCACAAGAGAGACCAGGACCACCGCGATGATTGCTTTCCGGGTGAGTTCCCTCCCCACTGAGGGACCGATGGAGTTAAAATTAGTCTCGGTCGCGCCGGGGAGAGCTTGAAGCAGTGCTCTGTGCTCGGCTTCCATGAGATCGCGAGTTTTAATTATGTAACCGCTCTCGCCCGTGGGCTGAACCAGGAAATTGCCGAGCCCGAGCGTCGTAATTTTTTCTTCCACTTCCGGAAGTGTCGGACGCTCTCCGGCATAAGATACCTCCGTAAGCGCCCCACCCTTAAAATCAATTCCGACTCGGATGCCGAGAGAGAGGAGGAGAATGAGGGAAACGAGAACAAGAGCCGCCGAGATTCCGAGAAATATCTTTTTGTGTTTGATGATAAACATAATTATTTAGTGAGACCGCTTGAGAACAAGAATCTGATTACCCGGCCTTCCCCAAATTCGACCGCAGTGAGAAAAAGTCGCGTCACGGTAATGGCCGAGAACATAGAGACGAGAACCCCCATACCCAGGGTAAGGGCGAAGCCCTTGAAAAGCGAGGTCCCGAACCAGAATAGGACGATTGCAGTCAGAATGCTCGCGACATTCGAATCCCGGATCGGCAACCAAGCCCGAGAAAAACCGGCAGATACGGAATCGGCAACGCTCTTGCCCGTCCGGAGTTCTTCTTTCACTCGCTCGAAGATAAGCACGTTGGCATCGACCGCGATGCCGATCGAGATTACGAAGCCGGCGATACCCGCGGCCGTAAGCGTAACCGGCAAGAGCTTAAAGAGTGCGAGCATGGTCACAACGAAAATAGAAAGTGCCACTACTGCTACCAATCCTGGCAAGCGGTACCAGAGAATTAGGAAAATAGCCACCAAGAGAAACCCGATCAGCGCGGCTTTAACCCCGGCTCGGACGGCACTCTCGCCGAGAGTCGCGCCGATGGATTGCTTGGAGAGGAGTGTGATCGGCACGGGCAGCGCCCCCGAATTTAAGCGGCCGACCAATTCCTTGGCCTCTCCTGGCGTAAAGTTTCCGGTGATTATCGCCTCGCCGTCAGGAATTTCTCCTCTGACTTCCGGAATGGAAATTGGAGCGCCGTCCAAGTAGATCGCCACGAACTTACCTATGTTTGCTTTCGTAATCTCAGCAAAAAGCTTCTTGCCAGTTTCATCAAATTGAAGTACTACTATGGGCTCGCGCGTGTCCGGACTGAATTGAAGACTTGACCGCTTGAGATATCTCCCAGTAAGTTCGGTCGAAACGAAGCCCTCTTCGCCCTCAACCTTAAATTCCAGAAGTGGCGTCTCGCCGATTAATTTGATCGCCCGCTCGAGATCGGTGACCCCAGGGAGGTCCACTATGAGCTGATTCACTCCGCCCGAAATAAAGCCGCCGCCTTGCACTTGAACCACCGGTTCAGAAACACCGAAGAGGTTCACTCTCCGCTCGATAACGTCCCTAAGTGCGTCCATGGCATCGCCTACTTCTCCTCCCGGAATTGTCGTGACATCCGCTTTATAAACCAGGTGGCTGCCGCCGGAGAGGTCCAATCCCAGACGAAAGTAATGATTCTGGAAAAAGGCGCTTTGGTTCTCGAAATTTTTGTTAAGCGCCGGCGTAGACCTCCAGACAAAGAGCCCGATTAGGGCGGCGAGCAAAAGTGCCAGAAGGGCTAAAACTTTTTTCCACATTTAGGCATGCATTTTATCATAAAAATATCGAGCCGCATAGGCCGCCAGAGCTCCGAGCACCACTCCGCCCAGAATATCAAGCGGCGAGTGCACGCCCGCGAAAATGCGCGCCAAGGAAATCAAAACTGCAAAAAGCAAGAACCACTCGCCTGATTTTTTATGAAAAAAGTAAATCGACATCCCGAGCGCGAAGAAGGAAGCGGCGTGGCCGGACGGGAAAGCATAACCGTCCGCGAGAAATAATCCTCCGTCCGGCCGCTCGAACTGGATCAGATTTTTAAGCAATTGCGCCAAGACCCAGGCCGCGAAGCTAGCGGCAAAGGTAATGACCAGGTCTTGCCAAGACCGGTGGTAGAGTATCAGAACCGCCGCGGCGACGATCACAAGATATGGAAAATATACCGCAAGAAAGACAACGAGTTCGTTCATTGCACCGTTTCAACCTCATCCCCAACCCTTCTCCTTATTAAGGGAGAAGGGAGATATCCCTTAATTTTTTCTAAAACCCCACGGAGATTATTATTTATTTCGAAATTTTTTAATCTCAAGACTTGATGGCCAAAAACTCTCAAGTAATCGGTTCGGTCGATATCATATAAAAAATTTTCACTTACCGAATGCTGATGGCCGTCCAGTTCAATAACTAGTTTAGCTTCCGGGCAATAAAAATCCAGAATATAACCTCCAATACTATATTGTCTTCTAAACTTAAAGCCGAGCTTCCGGTTTCTGATATGATTCCAAAGAACCCTCTCTTCGTTTGTCTGGGCCTTTCTTAACTCTCGACGCCGGGTAAGCAATTGATTTTTGTTTTTTAAAGTAGTCACTTTGTTACGAAAAAACTTTATCGTTGTAGGTAGCCTTTTGTTTCAATTTTCTTTTTTTATCGTAATAAAAACCCTTACTGTATTTGAGTTGAAATTTTTTTATATCAGAGTCTATCCATTGTTTTTCTTTTTTGGTTTTATATGACGATTTGTTTTCAAAACTATGCGCCCAAACTCCAAATTTTTTATCAAAATGGATTTCGGCAAGGCGACCATTGACAAGCGCAAAACACCAGCCGCTGTTTTTTGTCAAGGATTTCACTTCTCTATATCCCTTTAACTCAGGCATGGATAGATAATAACATAATATCCCCTCTCCTTTATAAGGAGAGGGTTAAGGGTGAGGTAGAGATTTTGCAACCATTAGCACATTCCTAAGAAGCATGGCGACGGTGACCGGGCCGACCCCGCCGGGCACCGGAGAAACAAAGCTGGCAACTTCGCGTACAGAATCCAAGTCCACATCGCCGACAATGCTCGCGTCCATTTCGGAAGTGCCCGCGTCGATAATAACCGTACGGGGCTTTATCATCGCCCCGGTTATATATTTCCCTTTGCCTATTCCCGAAATTATAATATCCGCGCCTTTAATGATTTCCTCTTTGTTCGACGTCTGACTGCGAACAATTTCCAGATTTAAGCCCCTGAATTTAAGAAGTGCCGCCACCGGCTTCCCGACCAAAATTCCCTGCCCCAAAACCACGATTTTTTTAGATTTTAGATTTAAGTTGAGAGATTCCAATATCGCCATGCACGCCAGCGCGGTTGGATAACCGATCTCGTTTTCGCCCTGGTAAAACTTCTCGCTGGCAATCGTACCCAGGCAGTCCACGTCGAGCACAGGATCGATGGCGTCGAGTACTGCTTGTTTTTCTATGTGTTCGGGCAGTGGCAGCTGGATTATGATCCCGCACATATTTTCAATTTTATTTAATTTTTTTAACTCTAGAGTTAGCTCGGTAGTACTTATTGCGGCCGGAAAGTTCGCGCTGTGGAACTTTATGCCGACCGACTCCGCGGCCTTTTTCTTCATACCGACGTACTGCACCGACGCAGGGTCGCTCCCGACCAATACGTCCGTAAAAACGGGCTGAAACGGCAAATCCGCCAATGCCCTTTCGATCTCGGCTAAAATCTGGCTAGCTATCTTTTTTCCATCAATGATTTGCATAGTTTACCCTGCGCCCAGAAATTCATGCCGCATATCGTCGCGATGGGTGCTACGCGCGTACCCGCGCATACTCATTAGAATGCCAAGCGCCATGAATTCCGCGAGAAGATGCGACCCGCCGTAGCTCATAAAGGGAAGCGGTATCCCGGTCACCGGCAAGAGCGCCAGGTTCATTCCAATATTTACAATAATATGACTAATAAGATAGATTGCCAACCCCAGCCCGAAGAGAATTTCGAAATTAGACGCCCCGAGAGACGCCAAGCGGAGTACTCTCCAGATAATAAGCGTGTAGAGAAGAAGTATAAGGATCGTCCCGACGAATCCCCACTCTTCCGCGAAGGCCGCCAGAATGAAATCGCTTTGATATTGGGGCAGAAACTTAAGTCGCGACTGGGTGCCAAAACCGAGCCCTTTGCCAAAGATTTCCCCCGAGCCGACCGCAATCGTGGATTGATAAGCGTTGTACCCGGAGCCGCGAATGTCCGCGAGCGGGTTTATGAAATTGGCAATTCGATCCTTCTGATATTGCGCGAAAACAAATGTCCACATAGCCAAGAAAATGAGCGCGGCGCCGGCAATAACAAGAAAAAGGTGGGTCTTAGATATTCCGGAGATGAGTACCAATCCGAACCAGATGAGGAATACAACCATCGCCGAGCCGAAGTCTGGCTGCAGGAGGACCAGTATCCCCGGTACTAGAGCGTAAAAACCGGAGATAAATATGTGCTTAACATTCCGTATCTCCACATGCCGTCGGGAAAAATATTTCGCCAAGACCAAGACTAAGACCAGCTTGACCATGTCCACCGGCTGGAAAGAAAAGGCGCCCAAGGAGAACCAGCTCTGGGCCCCGTGCAGGGTTTTGCCAAAAATGAGAAGGAGGATAAGCATGCCCGAGAAGATGAGGAGGAGCGAGACCAGAATTTTCGTCTGCTTCAGGATCCGAAAATCCAAAAAAGAGAAAACAAAAAAGACTAAAAGAGAAATAGCGATCCAGATAAGCTGACGGCCGAAAAGGTCCCCACTCCCCTCATCCGGAGTAAAGGACTTCATGGTGAATAGTCCGGCCGCAAGTATCGGCAAGATGAAAAAAACCAGTAACCAGTCGATTCTCTTAAGAGGCATCTCCGGCATTTTACTTAATGCGCACCCTAAACAGGTCAAAAATTGGTATTATCTCTTTGGCCACGACTGGGCTTCCGAAGCGCTCCGGCCAGGTGAAGCTCACCTCTTTGCTCCTCTCGCCCGGAATCTCCTCGAGATAAGTGCGACTTGCTCCGACCGCGTTCCCGCGCTCATCGTAGAGAATCGCGATCACGGTTATCTCCGGAATTGCAAAGAGAGAATTGTTGCGGAGCGTTGCCGTCAGCCGCGGCAGAGTCTCTTCGCCGGTAAGGACAATATTCGAAGTTAGGATTTTAACTTTATCAACCTTGTCGGGTGGGATCTGAAGCCACTCCGGAGCGCTAGTCCATTCAAAGGCGGTGTAGACCGGAGTGGAATTGCCGGTATCGATCGCTGGCTCGAAGATAGCATAACGCCCCGCCGCCGGAAAGTAGGCGCTGCCTTCCCGCTTGCCGATGTATAAGTTACTGGCGTCCGCGAAACGGAAACTGTAATTAATTTTGGCGACCATGGCGGTCTTATTCGGGTTCTCAATGTAAGCAACCGCGTTATAACGCCCGGGCACTACCCGGAAGGAGCGCGACCAGAGTACGGAGAGGGGTTTAACTTCTTCCGTGCAGGCCCGCGCACAGAGCCCCCCGCAATCCACGCCAGTCTCCGCGCCGTTACGCTTGCCGTCCGAGCAAGTCGGCTCTTGGTTAAACCCAGGATAAATTATGAGAAAACCGAAGACGCCGATAAACAGTATAAGAATCCCCAAATAAAAAATTTGCCGCTTGAACGCCCAAGTCACTGCCATATGGCCATTTTATCATTTATTTCGGGGCTTTTCTAGAGAGCCCTAGAGACTATTGAGCTCCACAAAGAAGGTGGAACCCGTGCCGGGGCCCTGGGACTCTGCCCAAGTGCGGCCGCCGTGGGCCTCCACTATGAG
>Ga0187893_10005090_pt1 | contig 24047 bp, 20 predicted proteins | sample MA1701074metaG_FD_139574 | JGI IMG/M metagenome (GOLD analysis project Ga0187893, IMG submission 139574) | White microbial mat communities from a basaltic lava cave in the Kipuka Kanohina Cave System on the Island of Hawaii, USA - MA170107-4 metaG ...
GCCGCCGCGCGCCTGCTCCCGGGCCAGGGCCTGTTCCAGGGTCTCGACGTAGGACGGGCCGTAGTGGGCAGGGTCCAGCGGCTCGCCGACCTGGACCGTGCCCACCGGCTCCGGCGTCTGGGCGGCCAGCGGCGCGGGCGGAAGACCGAGAAGCGCGAACAACGACAGGACAACGGCCGGCAACAGCGCGAAGGAACGCTTCATGATTCGCCTCGGGAAAAAGACCGAGCACCCCATCCAGGCAGGCTCGCGTACTGCGCAGGGAACAAGACTCCATTGTATCGGTTTTGCCTGAGCGAATACAACCGGCCCGGCAGGTACCGGTGCGAAAGAGGTCGCGCCGCAGAGGGTCACAACCGCGCACTTTCGGACGCCCAAAATGGAGGCGGTGGGAATCGAACCCACGTCCCGAAGCACTTCAGGAAAGGCCTCTACGTGCATAGTCGATTGTTTGATGTCGACGCCGCGGACGCCAATCGACAGGCTTCCGCAGCATCCAGCTCGACGGTTTCTCGCCGGCTCACGGCCGAGCAGCACGATCCGGCCAGCCTGCTAATCACCGTCGCCCCGCCTAGCAGGCGTTGGCGGCTTGACGGGCAACCGTTTTAGGCTGCCATGCTCAACTGAGAGTTGGCACGTAAGTTTTTGCCAGGTGTTTAACGAGGCCGCCTGACAACCTCGGCACGCCACCTTTCCGTCAACTTGCCCGGTCGAAGCCAATTCGCCCCCGGGTCCCTTCATTATAGATCGGCTGGCGCGGAATGATAGAACACGCGCCCTCCGACCATTCTCGCGTTACCCCGGCCCAGCGAGGAGACTTGGCCTCTAGGGTGAAACGGTCGCCATGATCTGCATAAGGTTGGACGACGGATCAAACCCCGCCGGCGTCACGACCGTGACGGTGCACATTCCCGCGGCGACCGGATCGAACGCCGTAGTTTCGAAGAACTCATTGCTGCTGAATGTCAGCGGGCTGATCGTGATCGTTCCCACGCCCAGATCCGAACTGGTCACGTCCACGTCGACCATGAATCCGCCGCGGATGTTCTGATTCGCGGCCCAATTAAACGTTATTGGATCCAACCGCACCGGCCGAATCTGCACGCTCGTCGGCGGCGAAGCAGCCGTGGTGCTGATCGACGACGGCGACCAAATGATGAAACCCGACGGGTCCACCCGAACGCTTGGGTTCCCGCTGGCATAGCCGGCGGCGGACGCCGTGAGTGTCGTTACTCCCTGCGTCAGACCGTGGACGTACACGGTGCCGACCGAGGTCGTGGTCACGCCAAAGAAGGTGACGCTGGGCGTTCCCGCCACCAACGGGTCCGTCGAGACCGTCGCCGCGGCAGGATCGTTGCTGGTGATGGTCACGTCAACCGGCGCCGGAGGGGCGGCCTCCAGAAAGACGAACTGCGACGTTTGCAGGTCTTCGCCGACGACGAGGCTCGTGCCGGCATTGACGTCCGGCACCGTAACCGTCGCCGTAATCATCTGAAAATTGGACGGCGTGTCGAAGCCGGCGGGCGCCACAACGCTCACGATGGACGTGCCGACGTTCATCGGATCGAACGTCGTAAGTTCGAAGAATTCGTTAGCCGAGAAGACGAGCGGACTCACCGTAATCGTGCCGACGTTGGTGTCGGAACTGAGCACATCGACATTCACCGGACTGATGCCCCCGCGGAGGTTCTGATTGACCTCGTAATTCAACGTGACCGCGTTCAGGCGCACCGGTCGAATCTGCACGCTGGTAGGCACCGAGTAGTAGGTCGTATCGAACGAAGCGGGCGACCAAATGATGAAACCCGACGGTCGCACGTTCACTGCACTGATCCGGTTGTTGTACCCCGGAGCGCTCACCGTAATCGTAGTGCTCATGCCCTGCATGAGCCCTTGCACGTACACCGTGCCGAGGCTGGTGGTACTGACGCCGGAAAACGTGATCATCCCGCTCCCGGCTGCGAGCGGATCGGTTGAGATGACAGCCACAGAGGGATCCGCGACCGTTAACGTCACGTCGACCGGCGCCGGCGGTGTAGCCGCGAGCGAGACGAAGCTGCCTTCCTGGAGGTCTTCGCCGACCGTCGAATCGCTCATGAAAATGTCCGGCGCGGTCACTGTCGCGATGATCGACTGGAAGTTCGACGGCGTGTCGAATCCGGCGGGCGCAACCACGCTGATCGTGCTCATCCCGGCGTTGGCCGGGTCGAAGCCGGTGGTGTCGAAGAACTCGTTCGCCGTGAAGACAATGGGGCTGGTGGTCATCGTGCCGGCCATCGTATTCGAACTGAGCACGTCGACGTTCACCGAGGCGATGCCCCCCCGGAGGTTCTGATTGACCTCGTAATTCAGGGTGACCGGGTGCAACCGCACCGGCCGGATTTGAATGCTGGTCGGAGCGGAGAACGTCGTCGTGCTGAAATTGCCGGGCGACCAGATGATGAACCCGGATGGATTCACGTCAACGTCGCCCATGTCGTCGTTGTAGCCCGCGGCCTGCACGGTGATCGTCGTGCTCATGCCCTGCATCCGCCCCTGCACGTAAATAGTGCCGACGCCGGTGCTGGTCACGCCCGGGAACGTGACCATCGCCCCGCCGGCGGCGAGCGGATCGGCGGAGATCGTCGCGATGCTGGGGTCGTTGACCGTCACCACGACGTCGACGGGATTGGGCGGCGAGACTTCGAGGGAAATAAACTGTCCAACTTGGAGATCCTCACCGACGTTTGAATCCGATAGGAAGATGTTCGGCGCGCGAACGGTCGCGGTTATCTGTTGGAAGTTGCCGGGCGTGTCGAATCCCGCGGGTGTACCCAGGCTAAGGTCGGTCATGCCGGCGATCTGTGGATCGAAGCCGGTGGTGTCGAAGAACTCATTGGCGGTGAAGACCACGGGGCTGATCGTCATCACGCCGACGTTGATGTCGGAACTCATCACATCGACGTTCACGGGGGCCATTCCGCCTCGAAGGTTCTGGTTGATCTCGTAGTTCAACGTTATGGGGTTCAACCGCACCGGGCGGATCTGGATACTCGTGGGTAACGAAAACGTCGTCGTCGTGAAATTGCCCGGCGTCCAGATAATGAAGCCCGACGGCTGCAGCGTGATCGTCGCCGTGCCCGCCCCGTAGCCCGCCGCCGTCGCGGTGATGTCCACTGTGCCGGTATCGTCCAGCGCGTAGATGTAATAGGCCGGCAAGAACGAGCTACCCGCCGGAACCGTGACGACGATGCTGGCGCTGCCGGGGTCCGTCGGAGCGTTGGCCAACAGCAGCCTCGCCGGGTCGACGCTCGTGATCGTCACATTCAGGTTGCCGGCCGGCGCGGCCGCGGTGAGGCTGCCGGAGCCTTGCACCTGCAAGTCATCTCCAATCGTCTGGTTGGTCAGGTTGATGCCCTGCGCCGCTACGGTCGCCGCGATCGACTGGAAATTCGAGGGCGTATCGAATCCGGCGGGCGTCACTACGTCGATCTGGCTCATCCCGGCCATGTTGGGATCAAAGGCCGTGCTGTCAAAGAACTCATTGCCGGTGAAGACCACGGGGCTGACGGTGATGGTGCCGACGGCGGGTACCGAGCTGGTGACGTCGACGTTGACCACGATGCCGCCGCGTACGTTCTGGTTGGCCTCGTAGTTGAGCGTCGCGGGATTCAGCCGCACGGGCCGAATCTGGATCGCCGTGGGCGGATTGCTCGTCACCGTGTTGATCACGCTCGGACTCCAGATGATGAAGCCGGACGGCTGGAACGTAACCGTGGCGGTCCCCGGGCCGTAGCCGGCCGCGGTGGCCGTGTAATCGACCGTTCCAGTGTCATCCAGCGCTTGCAGGTAGAACGTCGGGCTGAACGTGCTGCCCGCGGCCACGGTGACGATGATGCTCACCGCTCCGACCGCCGTGGGGTTGTTTGAAAGCAATAACCTCGCGGGATCGAGGCTGGTAACGGTCACGTCGAGATTGCCGGCCGGCGCGGGCGAGGTCAGCGTGAGATTCGTCGCTACTTGCAGGTCATCGCCGATCGTCTGATTCGTCAACACGATCCCCTGATCGGAGACGTTGGCGGTGATGTCCTGGAACTGCGACGGCGTTTCGAATCCCGGCGGCGTGGAAATGCTGACGATCGACATCCCCGCCGCGACGGGGCTAAAACCCGTCGTATCGAAAAACTCCCCGCCGGTGAAGACGACCGGGCTGATGGTGATCGTGCCCACCAGCGGATCGGAACTCATCACGTCCACGTTGGCCATGATTCCGCCGCGGAGATTCTGGTTGGCCTCATAAACCATCGTCACCGGATTGAGCCGCACGGGCCGAAGCTGAACGCTCGTCGGCGGCAGGCCGGTAACGGTGTTGATTACGCTCGGGCTCCAGATGATGAATCCCGATGGCGCGAAGCTGAACGTGGCCGAGCCCGGGTTGTAGCCGGGCGCGGTCGCGGTGATTCCCGCGCTGCCGGCGTCGGCCAGCGCGTGAACGTAGAAGGCCGGAAGCGAGGTCGAGCCCGCGGGCACCGTGACCATGATGCTCGCGCTGCCGGCCACTGCGGGATCCGTCGAGAGCAAGAGGCTGACGGGATCGTCGCTGGTGATCGTCACCGCAAGGTTGCCGGCGGGCGCCGCAGCGGTCAGGGTCCCGAATGCGGCGACCTCCAGGTCGTCGCCAATGGTGTTACCGGATAGGTTGATTCCCGCCGGTCCGACGTTGATCGTGGCGGTGGCCTCTGGAATGCTCGATGCGGCGGACGAGGCGCGGAACGTCGTCGTCCCCACGGTGACGCCGGTGACCGTCACGTCCACGGAGTTCTCGCCCGCAGAAATGAAGGCGGAAACCGGGGCGCTGGCGATGCCCGGATTGTCAATCGAGATATCGATCATTTGGCCGCCGACCGGCGCGGATACCTGCAACTCGACCGAAATGTCCGCCGTCAATGCTTGCACGACGTTCAGCGTCGTTGGATTCAACATGATGACGTTTGAGGCCACCACCACTTCGCGCGTGTCCGGCGCGAAGCCGATCGTCGTGGCCGTGATGTCCACGGCGCCCAAGGCGACGCCGGTCACTTGCGGATTCGCCGCCGGAATCTGCTGGCCGGCGGGAATGAACACACTGGCCGTCACGGTTGCAATCGTCGGATCGCCGCTCATCAGATCAACCGTGACACCCCCTCCCGGCGCCGGAATCGACAGGCTCAGTGGCAGACCCGCCGTCTGACCGGGGATCAGTTGCAGTCCCGTGCCGAGGCTGATGATCGCGGCGGTCACGGTGATTGGCGCGGTCCCCTGCGTGAATCCTACGGCGTCGGCCGTCAGCGTTGTCGTCCCAAAGTCTACGCCGGTCACCGTCACCGGGGCGCAGAGATCGCCTTGAGGGATCATCACGCTCGGCGGCGCGATCGTGGCAATGAGTGGATCAAGGCTGTCGAGCATGACCGTCACGCCACCGGGCCCTGCGGGAGCGTCCAGGCAAACCATGCCGTCGATCGTCCGCGTCACGCCGACCAGGGGGCTGTCCAGCGTCAAGGTCAGTACCGACGCCGCCGGGCAGGGTCCGTTCCCCGTCAAGAGCGCCGTCACGAACAAGGGTACGTCGCTGGTCGTATCGAGCGTGGTGCTCGCGTCCATGTCGGCGCATTCGCACCCGCTGACCGGTCCCATGCCCGCGAGCAGGCAATCGGCAAAGGGCTGAATGTCGGCCGCATCAAGGTTGTCGTTGCCGGTGACGTCGCCCAGGCAGGTCGTACATTGTGCTGAAGCCTCCTGGACCGACGCCATAAAAACCAGCGCGATAACGATGGAGGCCGAGCAGGCAAGAACACGATCAAGTGAGTTTCGGAGATTATGGTTCAGATACATTGAATTCTCCTTTCCTCGCCCTACCGGAATTGGGACCGTTTTAATGCTCCACGAACGTTGCTGTCCTGCGGGGATCGAGTGAAAGACTCGATCGTCCCCGCCTGACTGCCCTGGACAGTCTGCATCATACCGTGGCGTAATCCCTGTAAGGAATGTGACAGGCATTCCGCGTTAACGGGTAATTGGCGGCTTTCGGCAGCAATCTTTCAGCAAGTAGGGGTGTACCAGATGAAATTCACAGGCCGGCGACGCCGGACGGGACCGCTGACCCCCCGCGGCAAATATGACACGCAAACTCCTGAAACCCCGTATCACGCCGCGCGGCGCAATGTCATCTGGAAAAACCTGGTCTGTGCAGCAGGCTCATGATCTCCGCCCGCGTGGAGGCGTTGGCCCGGCACTCGCCGAGGACGGCCGAGGTGACCATGACGCTGCCCGGCTTGCGCACGCCGCGGCAGGTCATGCAACTGTGCACCGCCTCCATCACCACCGCGACCCCCTTGGCCGACAGTTCGTGCATCAGGATTTCCGCGATCTGGGTCGTCAGCCGTTCCTGCACCTGCGGGCGATGTGCGAAAGCATCGACGATCCGGGCCAGCTTCGACAGCCCGACGACCTTGCCGTCCGGCAGGTAGGCGATGTGGGCCTTGCCCTCGAACGGCATGAGATGGTGCTCGCAGGTCGAGTAGAACGACACGTCGCGCAGGACGACCATCTCGTCGTACCTCTCACGGAAGAAGGTCTTGAGAAACTGCTTCGGATCGACCCGCAGACCCGCGAACATCTCCGCGTACATCCGGGCCACGCGCTCCGGCGTCTCCCGAAGCCCCTCGCGCTGAGGGTCCTCTCCGACAGCCAGGAGAATCTCGCGCACTGCCGCGGCGATTCGCTTGAGGTCCACGACGTGATCCTTAGGGGTCATATCCGACATGATCTATTCAGCCCCTCGAAGCCGAGTCGTACTTCTCCGACGTGGCCAGATCGAAGCTCGCATGGCCGGGATTATACGCGACCCCCCGGTACTCCGCACGGCATCGGTAGCAGACGGTGACCCGGGCCACGAACAGGTAGATCATGGCGTCGATAACCACCAGCGCCGCCAGCGTCGCGAAGGTGGCGACGATCCGCTCCTGAAAGTAGAACACCGAGGCAACCACGGCGAAGACGATGACCAGAAGAAGGCCCAATCGCTGCGGAAAATCCTTGCGGATGAAGAACTCCCCACCCTCGCAGACGGTGCAACCCCTCACTCGGCCGGTCTCCGCCAACTCCGCGTCCGCGTCAATTTGGAAAGGCGCGCCGCACCTCGGACACTGCGTCGAGTCAGTGCCGGGCCGCGTGATCGACATCCGCAGCCGCCCGCGACAACTAGGATCCCGGCAGCGGCTGGAGATCGTGACCCTCGCCTGGGCCGGGCCGCGCATTGAACCAGTCATGGGCAAATCCGAACAAACAGGTCCGACACGAACGTCGCGACAGTATACGCGGGCCGCGTTGATCGCTCACCTTTCAGGCCGGCCTTTTCTCGGACAACTCGTCGATGGGATGCCCGATCGTCCCAAACCGGCGGCAACGTCTGCCGCAGCGGGCGGCGGAATATGCCGATCAGTTTTTGCCGCTAACCTCGCCGCGAGGCCCGGGGTCTAAATCGATGGAGATCATCCGTCGGGCCCGCACGCCGGGGGGGCCAAGCCCGAATGGCTGCGGAGGATTGAGAGACTCGCCGTTGAGACGTCCCGCGACCGCACCTATCATACGTGGCGCCGACACGTTGATGGGTGGGTCACTCAGGTCCAAGCGCATGTTCGCCTCAAGCGCCTTTTTGCCAGCCTCGTCTAGTCGGCGCAAGCCCCCGGAAACGAATTCGCGCCGGCCCTCGGCCTTGCACCCCATGCTCCCGCCGCTCTTCGAGCAGCCCACGCGGCCGCCCAGACTTGGAGAACAGCTCGCAAAGGCCATTATCCTCGCGGCGATTCTCGCGACCGTGGCCATCGTCCACTGGTTTCGGGATCCCGTCGAGAACTCATTGGTCCTGCCGCCGGCGACGTGGCGCGGCCTCTCTTGGTCGGTTCCGGCTCTGTTCGGGGCCCTCATGTACGTTGTGTTCGCCTGGAGGATCGTCTTATGGCGGCGATACCGGCCTATGACCCCGCCTCCGGACGCCATGCTGCCGTCCATCTCCGTCGTCATGCCGGTCTACAATGAGGGCGAGTTGGTACAGGCCTCGATGGCGGCGGTCGCGGCCAACCGCTATCCCGCCGGCCGGATTGAGCTGATTGTCATCGACGACGGCAGCACCGACGGCTCCTGGTACCACATTCTCTCGGGGGCGAGGCGGATCGGACGCCGCATCCGCGTGGTCACGCTCCGCCAGCCGCGGAACCTCGGCAAGCGGCGGGCCCTGGAGCTGGGCTTCTCCCACGCCCGCGGCGACGTCTTTGTCACCGTGGACTCGGACAGCATCCTGCACTCGGACGCTCTGCGATCGGGCGTCGCGCCCCTGGTGGCCGACGAACGGATCGGATGCGTGGCAGGCTGCGTTCGCGTGCTGAATCCGCGGCAAAGCCTCTACACCCGATTCCTGAAGGGCACCTTCAGCCTGTCATTCAAGTTCGTACGCGCCTATCAGAACGAATTCCGAGGCGTTTTCTGCTCTCCGGGGGCTCTCAGCTTCTACCGCGCGGAAGTGGTCCGCCGCGTCTGCTCCGAGTGGGTTCAGCAGAGATTCTGCGGACGGCCCTGCACCACCGGCGAAGACCGGGCGATGACCAACCTGTTTCTGCGCGAGGGTTGGCTGACGGCCTATCAGGGAAGCGCGGTGGTCTGGAGCAAGATGCCCCACACCTACGCCGGCGTGTGCCGCATGTTCCTCCGCTGGGCCCGCAGCAATATCCGCGAGACCATCTTCCTGTTCCGTTTCTTGTTCGGCCGGTTTCGCACCGAACACGTCATGGCCTTTCGTCTCAATATTTTGCTTAGTGTGCTTGCCCTGGTCCTCCCGCCGCTGTTCGTGGTCAATAGCCTGTCGGTCCTGATGGTGGGCGATCCCTATTTGTTCCACCGGCTCGGTCTCATACTCGCCTATGGGGCGACGGTCTCGATGATCTATTTCGCCAACGAGCGAGACACCGACTGGGTCTGGCTCATCGTGTACGAGTTCTTCTGGGCCGTCGGCTTCTGGTGGATCGTTCCCTACGCCATGCTCACAGCGGGGAACAACGGCTGGTTGACCCGCCGCCCGGCGTGCCGCAAGGCCCGGCGTCCCGGTCATGAAGTGAGGCGTCGAGTTGGCTTCGCTACGAACCCCATCGCCATGCATCCACTGCCCTGATCTTCTCCGCGATTCCAATTCTCATGGCAGCTCGACGATAAAGCTGTATCCATGCCTTACGAACCCCAGCGATTCGTAGAACCGATGGGCCTCGGCTCGCTTGACGTTGGTCGACAGGGCCATCTTGTAGCATCCCTTCTCCCGGCAGCGGGCCATGGCGTCCCGCATCATTCGGGTGCCGATGCCTTGTCCCCGCCATGACGGCTCCACGATCACGTCGTCGACGATCCCCGCCACCGCCCCCATCTGGACGATCTTCTCCATTACCAATAGCGAATAAGTCCCCACGATCCGCCCCTCCGCCGCGCACACGTAGAAGCGATAATCCGGATAGAGCCTGGTTCTGGCGAACCGTTCCCGCGCCGCGGCCGGCGGCAGCGTCCGCCCGTTGTCGAATTCCGGCAACGCATATAGCCGCAGGATCGCCTCCACATCCGCCTCCTCCGCCGGGCGAATCTCGATCCGCGCCGATTCGGGTGTTGTCTTCGATCCCGTCATCTGCCTGCCTCCGCGACCCGATTCCGGCCGAACCCAAGGCTGTGGCCGCCGCCATATCCGCGTGCTATCATAGCCGTGGAGCACGGCCCGCTGTCCTGGGTCTTCACGCCGCGCGGGCCTGCCGTTCATCCGAACGATGAGAGGAGTCGATCACCTAAGCACGAGGAGTTGAAGCATGGCAACGAACTTGCTGGAACCCGGTCTAAGCGGTCTGAACTTCGCCCGTCAGGCGACGCTCGGCCTCTTCGAGGACATCCCTGATAACAAGGTGTGCCATCAGCCGTGCGCCGGTGCCAACCACGCCCTGTGGGTCCTCGGTCACCTGGCCTGCACCGACGAGTTCTTCCTGAACAAGGTCGGCGGAAAGCCCTTCAACCGATTCGAGAAGTGGCAGGGCATTTTCTTCATGGGCTCCAAGCCGACGCCGAACGTTTCGGATTATCCGCCGGTGTCCGAGGTCAAGCAGGCCCTCGACCGAAACCGGCAGCAGCTCATCGACTGGTTCAAGTCCATGAGCGAAACGCAACTCCTGACGCCGTTGCCCGAAGATTTTAAGAACTTCGCCGCAAACCGGGCCAATCTCATGACCGCCATCGCCTGGCACGAGGGGCTTCACACCGGTCAATTGTCGGTCGTTCGCAAGAGCCTGGGCATCGCCCCGAAGTTCGGTTGATTAGGCCCGTCGGTCCCTTCGCCGCAGCGGCTGACACCTGGGACAGGTGTGCGTCCCTCGTCCGGCGATCGTCGTTCGCACGATGCTCGCGCCGCAGCGCCGGCAAGGCTGGCCCTCGCGGCCATACACGCGGACCATCCGCTGAAAGCTACCTTCGCTGCCGTCCGATTGGCGGTAGTCACTTAAGGTCGAGCCGCCCGATGCGATCGAGGCCCGCAGCGTCTTGCGGATGCTGCACGCCAGTGCCTTCACCTGGGCCGGCGAGAGGTCCGACGCCGCGGTCCGCGGGTGAATCCGCGCCCGAAACAGCGCTTCGTCGCAATAGATGTTGCCCAGTCCGCTGATCGCCTGCTGGTCCATCAGAAGCGCCTTGATCTGCCGACGCCCCGCCAGGACGCGCCGAAGGACCGGAACCCGAATCGAAAGGGCATCCGGCCCCAGCGGCCGCAGGGTCGTCGGGCAAGAACCCTCGCGCGGCTCCACCAGCCAGACGCCGCCGAAGCGCCGCGGGTCCCGGAAGCGCAGTTCGTCCGCTCGTCCGGCGAATCCAATCCGCAGGTGGGTGTGCTTCGCTGCCGCCGCCCCCTTTGGCTCCAGCGTCAGCCGGCCGCTCATGCCCAGATGAATGACCAGCTCCAGCCCGCCGCCGAACTTCATGATGATCCGCTTGCCCTCGCGCCCGATCCCCTCGATTCTCTGCCCGGCCAGCCTCGCGGCCATCGCCCGCCGTCCCGACCGGATGACGTCCGGCCGCTCGATCCGCACCGCCGCCACGCTCGCCCCCTTCAAGGCGGCATCCAGGCCGACGACGATCGTGTGCACTTCGGGTAGCTCAGGCATGTTCTCATCTTATCTGGGCCCTGGCCGAGGGGGCCAGCGTTCGCCTCGTTGTGGCCGGCGGTCAGACTTGCCGTTCGTCGTCCGGTCGCGGATCATGACGCCGCCGGCACCGTCGGCGCGCATCTCGACTTCCGATGCACCGAGGCCTCCATGTGGTCGATCCTCAGCGGCACGATCGTCAACGCCGCGACCGTCGCCGTCGGCTCGACGTTCGGCCTGTCGCTCGCGGCCCGAATCCCACCCCGATTCCAACGCATCATCCTCGACTGCCTGGGGTTGGTCACGGTGACGCTCGGCGTGGACGCAGCCGTCCGGGTCATGGCGGACACCGTCGAGCGGTTCGGATCGGCCTCCGTCCCGACCTACGGCGCTCGCCTGGCGATGGTCACCGTTGGCTCCCTCATCGTCGGCTCAATCGTCGGCAGCCTGCTCCGACTTCACGAGCGCATCGAGGGGCTGGGCCGGCTCATCCACGAACGATTCGGCGCCAACGCGGCCCATGGCGGCCCAACGCAGAGCCGCTTCTCTGAGGGCTTCCTTTCCGCCAGCGTCATCTTTTGTGTCGGGCCGCTGACGCTTCTCGGCTGCCTCAACAACGGGGCCCGTGGAGACCCGAACCTGCTCTACATCAAATCTTTTCTTGACGGCTTCTGCTCGATGGCTCTGGCCGCGTCGCTCGGTCTTGGCGTGGTCTTCAGCGTACTGACGGTGGTCGTCTTTCAAGGCGGCCTGGCGCTCCTGGCCTCTCGCGTCGCGGCCTCCATTCCCGAGTTGTCCATCCAGCTTATGAACGTCGTCGGAGGCGTCGTGCTTCTGGCCACCGCCCTGATGATCCTGGAGATCAGGAAGATACCGGTCGCCAACATGCTCCCGGCCATTTTCCTGCCTCCGCTCGCCGTCTGGATCGTGGAGCGCATCGCACCGGCGACATTGCTTCTCGTGGATTGAAAGCCGTCCCGCCATCCGCGGTATGATCTTCCGCGGACGATTCGTTTGCTCAGGACCGGGCTCATGCTCAGCGATCAAGAGGTGTTGGCCGCCGCCCGTCGATCCGAAACCGCCCTCCACGAACAGATCGCCCAATGGGAGCCTCTGGAGTTCGGCGTCGCCTACTGGGCCTCGGCCTTCCCCCATTCCGCGGAGGCCAATCAACTGCGCGACGTCTGGCTGGCCGACGTGGATGCCCGCTCGGCCTTTCAGCGCGCCGAGGCCTTCTATGCCGAGCGTGGCCTCACCTGCCGGGCATGGTCGCCGTCCGCGGCGCAGGACGTCGCGCCGGTGGCATCCTTCCTGGTCGATGCCGGCTGGCGTCCAATGGAAACGCTGGCCATGGGCCTTGCCGATAGTATCGGCCTGTCAACTGTAGCAGCGACGAATGTCCGCATCCTGCCGGCTCGGGCCATGCCGAAGGCATTCCGGCAGACTTTCCGGCGGGATGAGCCGGGTGAGGAGCAATCGACTGAATTGGCATTCGAGCGGCTGAACGATTCAAGCCTGGATGCCTTTGTGGCGATGGTGGAGGGCGCGCCCGCCGGGCGGATCGGCTATCTCCAGGTCGGCGACATTGCCCGACTCAGCGACGTATTCGTGCTTCCGAGGTTTCGGCGGTCCGGAGTCGGCCGGGCGCTGGCTGGCCAGTTCATGCAGCTCGCCCGGAGATTATCCCCGCGGGTCATCGTGGCCTGCCCCCGCGCCGAAGAGGAAGCCGGAGCGAAGTTCCTCACTCGGATCGGCTTTCGGACCGTCGGGAGGCTTACCTCGTTCGCCCGGCCGACATGAGTCACCGGTTGATGAGCTTCACGTCGATGGCCATGGGGACCTCGCCGTAGGTGGGAAACCGGCCGGTCGCTTTCTTGCTGAAGATGCGCTCGCCGTCGAGATCGACGTCGAACACCCCGCCGTCGCCGACGATCAACTGCGCCTGAATCTTGTCGGCCCCGTATTTCTCGCTCAACTCCGCCACCAGACCGATGGCCTGAGGCTTGTAGTTTCACTGGCCGCAATAGGTGATCGTGATCTTCATGGTGGTATCCTTCGGCTCGACTCTCTAACCGGCCATCTCGGCTGCGCCGGCCCCGACGCTCATACGACACGGTTGGAACATAGCACCGCCTCCGCCCCGATTCAACTGCGCCTGACGGTGCCCGTATCGGCCCCTCAAACCCCTCGAACCCCTGGAACCGCCTCCGGTTTGTGGCGATAATCGCCGACTCATCGTCCAATCGCCTCGAGGCAGTGCCGCCATGCGAATCACCGTCGTCGGAACCGGTTACGTGGGATTGGTGACAGGCGTCTGCCTAGCCGACTCCGGCAAGCACGTCGTCGGACTCGACGTAGACGCCGACAAGGTCGCCAGGCTCCGCCGAGGCGAGTCCACGATCTACGAGCCGGGCCTCACCGACCTTCTCCGGGCCAATCTCGATTCGGGCCGCTTTCGGCTGACCACCGACCTCGCGGAGGCCGTCCGCCATGCCGAAATCATCTTCATCGCCATCGGCACGCCGCCCCGAGCGGATGGTTCCGCCGACCTCACCATGATCTTCGAGGCCGTGCAGAGCATCGCGCGACGCGTCGACAAGAAGACCATCCTGGTGATGAAGTCCACGGTCCCGGTCGGCACCTGCGCCCGCGTGGAGCGGATGGTTACGCCCCTCGCCGGACATCCGGTCGTCGTCGTGAGCAATCCCGAGTTTCTCAAGGAGGGTTCGGCGGTCGACGACTTCCAGCGTCCGGACCGCGTGGTCATCGGCAGCGAAGACCCGGAAGCGGTGCGGATCATGGCCGAGCTTTACCTGCCGTTCGTTCGGAACCGGCATCCCATCCTGACCGTCGGCCGCGCCGCCGCGGAGATGATCAAGTACGCCGCGAACTGCTACCTTTCCACGCGGATCAGCTTCATCAATCAGATCGCCAACATCTGCGAGGCCCTCCAGGTGGACGTGGACGAGGTCCGCTCCGGCATCGGCTATGACGCCCGGATCGGTTCCCACTTCATGTATCCGGGCATCGGCTACGGCGGGAGTTGTTTCCCCAAGGACGTACAGGCTCTATGCCATGCCGCCCGGCAGGCGGGCGTCGAGGCCGATTTGCTCGGCGCGGTGCATCAGGTCAACGAGCGGCAAAAGACCCTGCTGGTCGATCGCATCCGTTCACACTTCGGCGGCGACCTTGCCGGCCGGGCCTTCGCCGTCTGGGGTGTTGCCTTCAAGCCCAAGACCGACGACATACGCGAGGCGCCCGCTCTCAAGATCATCTCCGAGCTATTGGCCGCCGGCGCGCAGGTTCGTGCCAGCGACCCCAAGGCCCTGGTACATCTCAAGTCCGTCATGCAGGATCGCATCGCCTACCACCTCGACGCCTACGAGGCCGCCTCAGGCGCCGACGCATTGGTGATCTGCACCGAATGGAACGAATTCCGCTCCCCCGATTTCCTGCGTCTGCGGCAACTGCTGCGGCAGCCGGTCATTTTCGACGGGCGCAATCTCTACGAACCTCGGCAAATGAAGCGTATCGGCTTTCGCTACTATTCGATCGGCCGGCCCGCGGTCTGAAATCGGTCGAAGTCGAGACGCGCGGCCCTTGGAACACCGGGCCCTGATACAGCCTCTTGAAAAAAGCCGGGCCTGCCGTAAGACGAGTGCCCACGCCGTGGCGCTCGGATGAGGGCTCAGCCTTACGACAGGCCGCGTGTTCGGCGGAACCTGCATCCCTTGCAACTCGTCCTTGATCGGCTCCGTCGATCCGGCGCGCTCCCGGGTAAAACGGGATCGCGACCTTTCATTTCACATGCTGCGCGGTTTACGCCCGGGGATTCTCCTGTTGAATGTCCGCGACCCGGCGCGAATTCCGCGATCGAGGCGCCTTCTTCACCACCAGCGCGCCTGGGAGCAGCCCCCACGCGAGCAGCTCGCTGCGGGCCAGCTCTCGAACCAGGCCGCTGGTCGCCGTCTTCAACCCGCAGTTCAGAATCAAATGCTCGACACGGCCGGCGATCATCCGTGACGCCGGCGCGTCGAGCTGGTGCCGCCGCCGAAGATGCTGGACCAAGAGCGTCTTGCTCCAGCGGCGGTGGACAAATCGTCCGTCGGCCGGGCGAGGAGTGGCCACCATCAGTTTCCGGCGCTGCTGGTCGCGGATCGCGGCGTGTTGTCGGATAGCCATGCTCGCCGCCGTGTGCCCGGTCTGCGTGAGCACAAGGTCCACCAACTCCACAAGATGTCGGGAAGGGACCGGGGCTTCCGAGAAGGACGCCCGGAGATAGTCGTACACCGCCTCGGCCAGCCCGCCGGCGGCCGTGATGTCCAGACCGAAGGGCTCTCCGCAGGCGATGAGTCCTTCCTGGATGCAGTGTAGGAGCTTGGGCATCACGAACGCCTCGGTGCTCCCGTCGCGCTTGCGGACGCGGATCGTGTTTGCGTCGGGCCGTCTATTGATCATGAAACAGGTCCTGCTGACCATCGACCTCCGTACGGTCGCGGTCGAGAATTGCCTTGGCTTCTTCGATGAAATCGTCGACGAGTTGAAACTCGTGATAGAGGCTGGCGAACCGCAGATAGGCGATCTTGTCCAGCTTTCGCAGCCGCAGCGACACCGCGGCGCCCAGATGAGCGCTCGGCACCTCGCGGTCGAACCGCTGGAAAACCTCCTCCTCGACGGACTCCACAAGGTCCTGAAGCTGTTCGGCGCTGATCGCGCGCTTCCAGCAGGCACGCTGGACGCCGCCGAGGAGCTTCTCCCGGTCATAGGGAACTCGGCTGCCGTCTTTCTTGACCACCAGCAGTCTGCCGGTCTCTTCCACACGCTCATACGTGGTGTATCGCTTCCCACAGGCCAGACACTCTCGCCGGCGGCGAATCACCGTGCCGGCTTCGGTTGCTCGGGAATCGATGACCTTGTCCGTCCGTTGTTCTTTGCAGTAGGGGCATTGCATCTCATTGCCACGGCCGCACTTCGCCCTGCGACCCCAACATCTTGTACCACGACGCAGGTTATGGGGCTAGTAATTGAGTGTCAAGGAAAATGTCCAACCTCTCGGGGGTCCCTCCTCAGCCTCTCACAAATTACACTTGCCCTCCGCGGTTCGCCGCCCTGTGACTTGCGATTCATTGGAGACCTACGCGTGACGGGACGCCTCGTCGAGCACAACTTGGCCGGCATCAAGGTCCTTGGCTACAGCGTGGCCGGCGAGGAAACCGTCGTCGCCGCGCCCGAACTCAACGTCTGCTTCGACGTCGGAAAAGCGCCCGCCGAGATGCTTGCCATCGACCATGTCCTCCTGACCCACGGTCACATGGACCACGCCGCCGGACTCGCCTATTACTTCAGCCAGCGAAACTTCGTCGGCAACAGCCCGGGCTGCGTTTGTGCGCCGCATGAGCTCGTGCCGCCGATCCGCGACCTGATGCGCGTCTGGGGCAGGATCGAGGGACACGAATCGCCCGCCAAGATCGTCGGAATGGCCCCGGGCGACTCCTTTGAAATCCGCCGAGGCCTCTTGGCGAGGGCCTTCGAGATCAATCATCGCGTGCCGGCCCTCGGCTTCGCCGTCGTCGACGTTCGTCACAAGCTCAAGCCTGAACTCGCCGACCGCAGCGGGCCCGAACTGGTCGCGCTAAAAAAGCAGGGCCTGCAAATCGAGGACATCATCGAGGTGCCGCTCATCGCCTTCTGCGGAGACACGGCCGAGGGCTCATGGTGCGGCCTGGACATGGTCCGCAGGGCCAAGGTCCTCGTCCTGGAATGCTCCTTCTTCGACGCCGACCACGTTCGACGGGCCCGCGAGGGCTACCACCTCCACGTGCGCGACGTGGCCCGCATCCTTGGGAAAATGGAAAACGAACAGTTTCTCTTGCATCACGTCTCGCGACGCACTTACTTGCGCGAGGCGAGGGAAATCCTTGCCAAGCTGCTCCCCCCGGAGGTGATGTCGCGCGTCACGTTTCTGATGGATCGCAGAAAGGCATCGGGCCCGCGCGCGGAGAATCGTCCCGCCAAGATGTGATTCATATTCCGACAATGGAAGACCGACCGCGCGGCGAAGGTTGGAAGGCTTGGACCGACGTGCCGCCGCTATTGCCGCGGATGGCACCGTTGGTGGATGCCCTTGAGGCGAGAGTCGTCCACGTGCGTGTAAATCTGGGTCGTCGATACGTCTACGTGGCCGAGCAATTCCTGGACGATTCGCAGGTCCGCACCGCCCTCGAGCATGTGCGTCGCGAAGCAGTGTCGCAGCGTGTGCGGGCTCACGCGTCCCTCCAGTCCGCTTGCCGCGGCGCGCTGCCGCACCAGCCGCCAGATGTTTGTGCGGTCCATCGGACGGCCCGTTCGGGAAACAAACAAGGCATCAACCGTCTCCGCCGCCGACTCCGTGAGCACCGGCCGAAGCGTCCGAATGTACTGACTCACCGCCTCCACGGCATGAGACCCCAGCGGGATGACACGCTCTCTGCCGCCCTTGCCGAAGCACCGCACGTAACCGACATCCAGGTTCACATCCTGAACGCGCAGGGTAGCCGCCTCCGAAACTCTCATGCCGGTTGCGTATAAGAGTTCCAGGATCGCCCGGTCGCGCCCATAAAATGGCTCGCCCGGCTGAGGCGCCGCCAACAGGGCCGCCACCTGCGGCTGGCGCAGCGTGCCCGGCAGCTTCCGCCACTTCTTCGGCGTCTCCAAGAGCGCGCTGACATCCTCGCGGGCCGCTCCGACCGCGAATAAAAAGCGCAGGAACATCTTCACCGAGACTAGGTGCCGGGCGATCGACGAGAGGGCCAGCTTTCGCTCCGACAGCCGCACCAGGTATCCCCGAACGACGAGCGGTGTGACGTGTTCCGTCGAGCAGACATCGCGCTGGTGCAGTTCCTCGATGAATTCGCGCAGGTCGGCCTCATAAGCCAGGATCGTGTTCCGGGCCAGGCCGCACTCGGTGGTCAGGTACTCCAGAAACCGTTGCAGCAGGTGGGGCCAGTTGGCCTGCTCCACCGCAGCGTTCTGGAGATTGAGGCTGGCTTGCAACGTCTGCGGATTCGCCATGGGCTGATGGGTGTCTATCGGCGGGCGGGTGCGGCGCGGTGCAGGGACTCGAAAAGCGGCACGGGAATACAGCGGCAGAAATCGCGGCTCGCGGCGCGAGGCTGCCCCAACTTCACTTCGGTCCGAGAAACCCTTACTCGCCGCCCATATAGCCGATGGACTTGAGCCGCTCCACCTCCTCCGGCGAGATGATGGCGTTTTGCGCCTGAACCTTGGCGGCCACGGCGATGTTCTCCTCGAGTGCCGACCGCAGCGCCGCCTCCAACCTCGCCGCCTCCTGCGGATACGTGGCGGCCACGTTGTGTTTTTCCATCGGGTCTTGAGCGATGTTGAAGAGCTGCCTGCGGTTGTTCCGAGGAGTCAGGATCAGCTTCCAATCGCCCATGCAGATCGACTTCTGCTCCACGCCGATCTTCACGCATTCGGAAAACCCCGGCAGCCATTCTCTCCGACCGGCGTCCTCCCATAGCGCCGCCAGGGAGACGCCCTGCACCTGGCCGACTTGTCGCATGCCCAACTGCTCGATGAACGTCGGCGCCAGATCGATCAGCCTCACCGCGGGGGCGACCCGCCTGCCGGCCGGCAACTTCCCCGGCCAGCGCATGATGAGCGGCACGCGAAGGTCGGTGTCGTGCAGCGTCCAGCCGTGGCCCCACACGACATGTTCACCCAGGGCCTCGCCATGGTCGGCGGTGACGACGACGTAGGCGTTGTCCCACAGGCCCGCGCCCTTGAGATGATCGCGCAGCTCGGCGATGGCCCGGTCGCAGGCACGAACGCCGGCGTCGTAGCGCGCCTGCCAATACTCGTGGTAGCGGGACAGCCGATCATGCTGCGCCGGGTCGGACATGACCGGCGGCGGCTTTCGCAGGTAGCGCAGCATCTTGTAATCCTTCTCGGACATCTCACTCAGGCCTGATTGCTTCTCCAGCTCGCCCAGCAGGTCGTCCACGTGCTCTGGCCCGGCGTTGTACGGGCCGTGGGCGTCCATGTAGTGCAGATAGACAAAGAACGGCTTGCCGCCTTGGCGCTTCTCGAGCCACTTGAAGCACGCCTCATTGACAACTTGGCCCGGCGTCGAGTTCTTGGCGAAGCTGGCGTCATAGACGTCGAAGCCCTGGCCGAAGCCGTATTCCCCGCGCATCATCGGATTGGCGACGAAGGCCGCCGTGTCGTAGCCCCGATCGCGCAGCAGCTCCGCCAAAGTCGAGAAGCCGTCGGGAAGCACGCAAACCGACGAGGGGTTCTTGCGGCTCTCCGAGGGTGGCACATATCGCAGCACCTTGTGCACGCTGGGATGGACCGAGCAGAAGATCGACGCCATTGACGGCTGCGTCCACGGGGCCTGCGCCACCACGTGCTCGAACACGACGCCCTCGGCGGCGATCTCATCCATCGTCGGCGACAACCGGCGGGCATTGCCGTACGCCCCCAGCCTGTCCGCCCGAAGCGTGTCGATCAGGATGAAAACGATGTTGGGCCGGTCGGCCTTGCCGCGAACTGATGAATCGGCCGGTTCATTGCCGTCGCCTGCGCATCCGGTGACACGGAGCGCCAGGAGCATGAGCATCGCGCTCCACGCGCCGCTTCGTCGGCAAGGCTTGTTGCAGGCGGCCAATCGAACCTCCCGCCGAACTAGTGCCGCGTTTCGATCGAAGTTTCGGGGAGTGCGGGCCTCTGGCCCGCCGAGACCGTGCATTTGAGCATTGCGGGCGAGACGCCCGCACTCCCCAAAACCCGAAAACTCAACTGTGGTGAGGCACTAGGCGTCCTTGTTGATGACCAAGGTCTGACCGCTGACGTAACGACAAGCGGGGGCGAGCAGCAGTTCCACCAGCGCCGCCACCTCGTCGGGCTCCAGCGTCTTCTCCGCGGGGTAGTCGGGCAAGAGACCGCGCAGCATGCCTGTCTCCACCGCGCCGGGAGCGACGCCATAGACGCGGATTCCCGCCGCCTTGCCCTCCGCCGCCAACGATCGGGTGTAGGCGTTTACGAAGGCCTTTGCGGCGCCGTAGACGGCCAAGCCTTCGAGCGGGTCGTAAGCCGCCACCGAGGAAATGTTCACCACCACGCCGCCGCCCCGAGCCAGGTGCGGCCAGGCGGCCCGCGTGCAAAGGTGCACGGACCGGATATTGGTGGCGATGATCCGGTCGAATAGCGGCGGCTCCATCTCCTCGATCGGTCCCATCGGCGCGAATCCCGCGTTGTTCACCAGGATGTCCACGCCGCCGAACAGCGAATCCGTAGCGCTCATGAGCCGGTCCACGTCTTCCGCATCGGTCACGTCGGCCACGACGGCGAGGGCCCGGGCCCCATCACGCTCGATCGACCGGCGAGTCTCCTCCAACTGTTCGGAGGTCCTCGAGGCGATGACCACGTTCGCCCCCAGCGCCCCGAGCCGGCGGGCGATGGCTCGTCCGATGCCGCGGCCCGCTCCGGTCACGACGGCGGTCTTGCCCTTGATGGTTGACGCGGCATTCATGTCTGGCTGGAAGCGTCCTCTCCGCCGACCTGCCGGCGGCTCGTCGCGCCGCTGACCTTCAGCTCAATCAACTCCCTGCGAGTGCCCAACCGGTCGGAGCGCGGCTTATCCGCGTGGCAGCCGCAGGACGACGCCCCGCACGAGGACGCACCTGCGCCTCCAAACAGGCCGATCAACCGGAGCACTCGCCACAGGCACAGGCCGGCGGCGGCGCTCACGACGACCCCGACGATGACAAGTTGAACCTGCACACTGCCATTCTAGAGGGAATTCCGGCTCGCGTGAACGGACCCGACGGCCGGCCTTGGATGCCCGTCGAGCTTCCATCTAAGATACGCCGCTCGACCGACGCCGAGGCTCGGACGACCGACTCTTGCCCCGCAAAATGTTCGGATTCATGTCGCATGGCCGATTCCGCTGAGACGATCCAGAGGACGTGGCGATGGCTTTATGCTCTGCCGCTGGTCGTGATCGCCGGTCTCGCATTCGCGACCGGTTGCGCTGGGCCGGGCCCCGACTTGTTCCCTGTGGCGCCGCATCGGGTGGAACAGCTTGCCGACGCCGCCGAGGAGCGGTGCTACGACACTGATGGCAACGGCTTCGAGGACTATCGCGAGAGGCTTGCGCCCTCGGGCCAAGTGATCCTGCTTCGGTACGATCTCAACGGCGACGGCCAGATCGACCTGGAGATCGACCGCCGCCTGGACGGGTCAGTCGGCGCGGGGGAAGAACATCGCCATCTGGTGATCCTGCTGGACAGCGTCCCGTTCGGCATGGTCCACGACCTGTGGCAGCATGGACGATTTCGACTGTTCGCTCCGCCCAGCCGGGTGATCAGTCCGTTTCCGGTCATGACCGACTTGTCGCTGGCCGAGCTGTTCGGGACCTCGCCGTCGCCGGCTGTCGAATCGCAGTTCTTCGACGGCAATCGCCTCAACAGCGGATTCATGACCTATGCCCGCGAGGACAACGCGGGATGGCTGCCCTATGTCGATTATCACTTGGCCTTCCTCGCCCACGGCCTGGCCTACATCTGGCCCGAGGCCTGGTTTGACCATGAGCTGGGTCACATCCAAAGGCAGTTTCTCGCCTCCGACGGCTCCTCGTTCGTGGGATACTGCGTCGGGCCTTCGGCCTTAGGCGCGCTAAAAGGTCGCAGCGGCCACCTTGCCGGGTTGCTCCACGTCGATCGCCTCTGCCAGGCCATCGTGCATCGAACCCTCGGCAGAGTGCAGATCACGCTGCTCTCCGACCACGGACACAACCAGGCCCGCAGCAAGCGTGTTCCTCTGCGGCGCGTGCTGGGCAGTTGCGGCTATCGGGTTACGGAGTCGCTTGAGGCCCCGGGAGACGTGATCGTGCCGGAGTTCGGGCCGGTGACCTGCGCTTCCCTGTATACCACGTCTCCTCGGAGCGTGGCGACGGACTTGACCAACGTTGAAGGGGTGCAGCTTACCGCCTACCTCGACGAGTCCGATCAAGTCGTCGTCCTCACCCGTGACGGCGAAGCCAGGATACAGGCCGGACCCGCCGGCTACCGCTACTCCTGCACGCGCGGTGATCCATTGAAACTCGCCGCGATCCTCGGCGAACTGAAACGGTCGGGCCAAGAGACCGCGGATGGATTCGTGTCGGACGACGTTCTCTTCGAGGCCACGATGGACCACCCCTATCCCGACGCGGTGCACCGGCTATGGCGTGCCTTTCACGGCCTGATCGCCAACCAGCCGCAAGTGGTGGTGTCGGTCGAGGACGGCTACCACTGCGGCAGCGCCTTCATGTCGGAACTGATTGACCTGGCGGCGGCCCACGGCAACCTGGGCGAAGTCTCCTCCAGCGGATTCGCCATGACCACGATGGGATCGCTCCCGAGAGTGGTGAGAATGGAGAATCTCGGTCAGGCGCTTCGTGACCTCGGCATCCCCATGCCGCCGAAGCCGCCAGAGGATCGTCCGCCGCCCGCCGCGCATTGAGCCGCGCGGAGCGTTAGTCGAATGAGAGCATCGAGCGGAACTGGTTTAGCCTGTCCGCCAACATGGACTCGTCGGCTGCCGCCAGGGCCTTGAGGGAGAAGTCCTCGATGGCGATGGCGGCGGCGCACGCGCCGCGGACCATGCCGGCCCGAAGCGCCGTTGGATCGGATCGCCAGACGGCTGCGAGATACCCCATCATGCCGCCGGCGAAGCTGTCGCCGGCCCCGGTGGGATCCACCACCTTCTGCGTCGGGTAGGCCGGAAGGGCGACCACGTTCTCGGGCGTGACCAGCATCGCGCCGTGCTCGCCTTTCTTGATGACCACGAAGGCCGGCCCGAGGGCGAGCACCGCTTTCCCCGCGAGAATCAGGTCGCGCTGGCCCGTGAGCAGCCTGGCCTCGGAATCGTTGAGCACGACTCCGTGGACGACGGCGAGGGTCTTGAGCAGATCGGACCGGAAGTCGTTGATCCACAGGTCCATGGTGTCGCAGACGATCAGCTTCGGGGCGGCGAGCTGCTCGACGAAGGATTTCTGAACGGCCGGATGGGTGTTCGCCAGGAAGACGTATTTGGAATCGCGGAACGCCTTTGGAATCTCGGGAGGCGTCTCGCCGACGATGTTGAGGTCGGTGCGAATCGTCTGACGCTCATTCATGTCCGCGAGGTACTTGCCGTGCCAGCGGAAGGTCTTCGAGCCTGTCCGGGTCTCCAAGCCGGTGAGGTCGATGGGCCGGCCGGCGAAGAGTCGTCGAAACTCCGCGGGAAAGTCCTTTCCCACGGCGCCGACCAGCCGGACGGGGGCCAGCAGACTTGCGGCGAAGGAAAAATAAACCGCCGAGCCGCCGAGGACGTCCCGCGCCGAGCCGTGCGGAGTGTCGATCGTGTCGATGCCGATGGTTCCGGTGACGAGCAGTGACATCTGGACCCCGAGATTGCTTGGGAGATGTTTCAATTCAACGTAGAGCCGCGGCCTTCACGAGGAGCCGCGGCCTTCAGGCCGCGCGGCCGTTCGTAAACCAGGTTCTGAAACAGCCCCTTCAGGATTTATTCCTCCGCCGAAGCGGCCTCTCCGATCCGTGCCGCGACCGTCAGGGAGCGGATTCCACACGCGTCTCAGCATCGCCAGGAACCCCCTTCCTGACGGTCGGGGCTCGGATCAGATTGGTCGGGGCTCTGTTTACGTACTTTCACGCGCGATCTTCTGAGATTGTGGGTGTTCGCTCGGTGGAGGTCAATCAGCCCCAGGCGGCTAGTGCTCCGTCTCGATCGAGTTTTTGGGTAGTGCGGGCCTCTGGCCCGCACAAATCGGCCAATCGAGAATTGCGGGCGGGACGCCCGCACTCCCCAACCCGACGTTTCGATCGAGACACC
>Ga0187893_10005091_pt1 | contig 24039 bp, 20 predicted proteins | sample MA1701074metaG_FD_139574 | JGI IMG/M metagenome (GOLD analysis project Ga0187893, IMG submission 139574) | White microbial mat communities from a basaltic lava cave in the Kipuka Kanohina Cave System on the Island of Hawaii, USA - MA170107-4 metaG ...
TGGGATAGGAGGCTGCCGTTGAATCTACGTCAGAACAGGATCTCCCATTCTATCGCTTGACGGCAGTCATTGGAATAGAGCGAAGAGCCCAAAAGGTCTTGGGGGCAAGCCTGTCAGTGATTTATATTGAGATTTGCCTGTGTCGAGGCTAGCGGCGCTTTGTGGGATTGGCAATGAGCCGCCGAAGGGCTATGATCGCGAATCCAGCACTCAAGACGACATAAGCGGCTGGCTCGGGCACAACAGGACCACCCGATGCGGAAGTGATGTGTCTCACTCCCGTGATCGACTGGTATCGGACATAGAGTTCATCGAAAGTGAGGGACGTGATTCCTGTGTTGCGAAAGTAAAGCGTTGCGTACGCAGTACCCTCATTACCGAGGGTGACTCCACCACCGCCCCCTCCAGCACAGTTCACGTCGCTGAAGCAAAATTCGACGCGCCCGATGCCGTTTGGCATGTTCCCGTTAGTAGTGACATTATCAAAGACGCCCGACACTGAGTTGGGCGCCGAACGAAGAATGTCGGGTGTAGTCTTAAAACCCATTCCCGAGACACGACTACCGGTTACCGGGCCCCCGGATGTATTCTCGATGTGAGCCTGGAAAGTTACCCTGGTGCGATTATACGACGCTTGATTCGTAAAGGTGAAGTTAGAGAATGTAACCTGAGAAGTGAGCCCGAGTATGGTATGGACTGGATTGCCACCGAAGCCATCGTAATCGACGACGAAAGAAGAACCGGCCGTCGCAGTGATCGGCGGAACTAACCCTGCGAAACTGACCAAGGCTCCTAAAATGCCGGTGGCAAAAAGCTTGTTTGTTAGCATGCATCCCTCCTCCAGGATGAAGGCCCTCTTCTTGGCTGTTAGTCCAGAACAGCTAAAACAAACCCTAGGGGCTTCTGTTATGCCCGTCCGAAGAACCGCCGCCGAAGACCCACCAAAGCCAAACCAGCACTCAGCACGATGTAGTGCGCAGCTTCCGGTACGGGCGAACCGAGACCATTATAAACGCCCGGAATACCGCTCAGATTCATATAGCGAATATACATGTTGTCGAAGGTCAGCGTTCGCAGCCCAGTGCCTCCGAAGTACAGGCTCGCATACGCGGTCCCGACAGACCCTAAAGCTACTCCAGTCCCTCCAAGATTCCCGGCGCAGTCAGTCGTATCCGCGAAGCAGAATTCCACGTTGGTGGGTCCTGGCAACGCTTGATGTATATTGACGGTATCGAAGGCGCCCGACACCGTGTTCCCGCCCGCCTGAATCGTCGGAGTGGTGTTGAAGCCAATTGAATGCACTTGGCCGCCCGTAAGGGGCGCCGATCCGTTGAAGTTAATCTCAGTGGTGAAGGTGACGCGAGTGCGGTTGTTGGCAAAATCGTCGGTGAACACAAAATTCGAGAACCGCGAATTCGCCGTCAGGCTTGGGATCAATACCGGCACAGTCGGGCTCGCTGGCGTAAAGCCGCGCCCGTCAAAAGATACCACAAACGACGACCCTGGAGTAGCGTCGATCGGCGGGATCGGTCCAGCCAAGAGTGGCAGCGCAGTTAGCGCGAATAGAACGACGAAAGAAAGTCCACGGAGTGTGTTCATAAAGATTATCCCTCTGAGATATAGTAGCTGAGCTTGCTTAGCTCTGCAAGTACCAAATTGTAATTGTTTTGCGGCATTAGTCGTAGTACTATGACGGGGTTGCAGCTTAGGACCCGGCAGGACGGACTGCCGCCAGAGTCTTCTTGATGCGCGCCACCAAGTCGGGGGATTGCGTCTGGGTCAGAGCTTTTGACAATTCCTTCCGGGCTTCAAAGGTGTCGCCGAGCTCGAGAAGAGCCAAGCCATGGTGATAACGAAAGCCGGCGTGATTCGGGTATCGCATAACGAGCCCCGCAAATCGCCCTTGTGCCTCAGTCTTCTTCCCGGATTTGAGGAGGACGAAGGCGAGGGTATCGGAGTACTCAGGATTGCCCGTCTGTGCCTGGGCGGCCTTGGTAGCGAGGGCGAGAGCTTCTTCAAGGTTCTCACCACGCTCAGCGATTGAATACGCTAAGTTATTCAGAGAAATAAGGTTATTCGGATCTCTTGTCAGAATCCGGCGGTAGAACAACTCGGCCAGAGGTCCGTTGCCTTCGAACTGATAGAGGTAAGCAACGATCCCTTCGAGCAAAGTCTGGTTCGCATTCGGCATTTCTGCCGCCCGCTGAAAAGTCTCCATCGCCTCTTTTCGCGAGCCCTTCGCCAGGAGACAACCTGCCAGAAAGACCCGTGTTTCGACGTCCGAGGTATCGGCCAGCTCGACTTGCCGGTAAAGGGTCAGAGCGTAGTCATACTGTCCGGCAAGGTAGGCCGCCTTCGCCAAGCCACGCTTCACCGGCAGCGACGCAGGGAACTTCGCTGCTTCCTGGCGCCAAAGATCGAGCACGGCGGGGCGCCGGCCAGTCATTAGAAACAAGTCGCTCAACCCGTTCAAAGGACGAAGGTCACCTCGTGCCCCGGCATATAACTTGCGAAGGGAGGCCTCTGCCCTTTGGAAATCATGCTCGGCGAAATAGATTCGAGCCAAAAGCAGCCCAGCCTCCATCGCAACCGAGCCTTCGGCGGAACTGGACGTGAGGACCGCACGAGCCTCAGCCAGCCGGCCGCTCCCGAGTAGGCCTTCCGTGCGAAGCAGTTTTGCTCCAATGTTGTCCGCGTCCTGAGCCAGGATCCGATCGGCGAGGATCAGCAGACCCCTCAGATCATTTGACCGCCGATATAACTGTGCCAGTGCCTGAATAGCAGGCAGGTGGGTGGGGTTGATCCGGATACTTTGTTCCAATTCCGCCTGAGCTGCCTTGGCATTCCCCTGCGACGCGAGCACGTGGCTGAGGTTGTACCGGACAAACGGATCTGCCGGGTGTCGAATCAGGATCTCCCGGTAGATCTTGGCGGAGATGGCGAGGTTTTCGGCACTTCCAATCCGCACCAGGAGATCCGCCTCGATCCGCACCGCTTCCGCGTCATCTTTGCTCACTCCGCGGGCTTCGCGAACCGATTTCAGGGCTTCCTGCAGTTTCCCCTGTCCGGCCAGCACGCTGGCGATTCGCTTCAGGCAGACGAGACGTGATTTTTGCCCTTTAGCGGCGCCCTGCCGGTAAAGTGATAGAGCTTTATCCAGTTGGCCGAGGCCGGCATAGAAATCTCCCACCTGAACCAGGACATCCTGCTCCTGCCCGCGGGCCAGGATTTCATGGATTGAATGGTCGACTGCCTTGGCATCACCGGTTGCGGAATAAAACTTCGCAAGCTGAAGCTGGAAGACGATATTGGCTGGGTTGGCTTCGACCTTGTTGCGAAGCAGATGGACAGCTTCGTTCACTCTCCGGCCGTTCATGAGCTGGGTCAGTAGCCAGTCATACGCCGGTCCAAAATCGGGCTTATTCTGAATCAGCAGGCGGGCGGCTGCCTCGGCGTCCTGCGGACGTCCGGTGTCCTGGAGGGCCTGGATTTCCAGAAGCTTGAGTCCCGGCTGGAGAGCACCGGATGAGTTGGCTTCCTTAAAGTACTCAAGGGCTTCGACATGTTTCCGTTCGGCGGCAGCGACCAGGCCCTTGAGCTTCAGACCTTCTTTTGAAGACGGAGTCTCTCTCAGGAGCCGGTCCGCGATTGAAATCAGTTTTGTCCTCAAATGCTCGGGCCGGCGCGGATCGACCAGGAATGCTGCCATGGCCACTTCTCCGAGCTTCGTCAGCGCCTCCTGGCTATTCGGCATCAAGTCTGTTGCTACAGAGAAGGCTTGAAAGGCGCCCGCGATGTCGCGTTCAGCCAGGGACGACTCGCCCAGCCCGATGTACGCCTGCCCAAGCCTCGGATCTTTTTGAATTGCTTTGCGGAAGTTCAGGCTGGCTTCGGCGGCCTTACCCTCCTTAAGCAGCACAGTCCCTCGTGCAAGATAGTCAGCCGCAGTGCGACCGCATCCGGCGAGAAGAAGAAGGGAGGAGAGAAATAGGCTCAAGATACGAGCGTTTACCTTTCTAGCGTTTACCTTTCTGAGGTGCATGGTTTCGCGGGAGCACCTGGGCAGGGCGGGGAAGTACCCCAACCGACTCAAGGCTATAGAATCCAAATTGTACAAGTTCGACCCCTAATCCCTATCGATGGGAAATGTAAATTCCAATAGATCGACTCCAGGGACACGCCCGGCAGGACCGAATCCCTGACCGGCTCTGTCTAAGCCGATGACCTGTACTATTGAACGCGACAAGAAGATAATCCAGAGCACAGGCGACCCCCAAAAAATGCGGTTAGCCACTGCCGCCTCGAACCGCTGGTAGATATCCCTCGTCCTGTCTCTCGCCTCTGCCGAAACCTGGCGGTCTACCAGTTGCCGGCAGGTTCCCAGCCGTTTGACGAGCACGCTTCTGCGCAAGAATAGCCACGCAAGAAGTAGCCGCAGGAATATCAGATTGTCTGCATGACGCCGCGCCTGGGAGACAAGCCTTCCCAGCCTTCGCATCGCCTCGCTGTCCCCCAAATGGAAAAACGGGGCCATGCGCGCCAATTCCCACTGGAGCAACAACAGTTCGATTTGCAGCGCCTCGACACGTAGATCCCGCCAGAGAATCAAGCCATGAAGACCGAGCGCGGCCAACGCCAGGAGGAGATACATCCAGATCTCGGCGTCCTCCGCCGGCATCAGTCGGCCCTCAAGGAATTCGCGTTCAGCTCGTCCAGCTTTTGGTCAAATCGATGCACGGCCTGGCGACGAAGCTCTCGCTGCCGGATCCCATAGACCACTCCCAGGATCCCCAGCAGGAATGCAAAGCTTCGGGCTCGGTTGACGGAGGCCAGCAACTCAATATAAGGATTGCCTTCTCCCCGGGCCAGCAATAGCAGGGCTTGGTGAAACTCATAGATGGCGGCGAGGAAAATAACTCCGGGGAGCAACTTCGAAACAGTCAATGTCACCAGGTGAATCAGCAACGAGCGCTTGTCCATACCTATTGAGCCTCGCATAACAGCATGACCACCTGCGACGTGGCCTCCTGCGTACGCAGTAACCGTCCCGGCGCCCGCCAGGCGGAAAATGGGTAGTAAGCCGGAGGCGGACCGCTCGCATTTGACCCGGTTAGAGCCCGGAAACACCAAGGGGAAGCTCGCGCCACTGGCGCACGAGATGCTTGGCGATAAGTCCATGCCCCTCGGCGTTCGGGTGGGCGTCCCACGGCGCTACCATTATCTTGGCGCGGTCTGGAACGCTGGAATATACGTCCAGCAGGGGGATAACCTGGAGACCGCTGCTCGTGGCCATCGAGATCATCTCACGGTCCAGTTCGCCGATGGTCTGTTGGAGAACTCCTGGCAAATAGACCATCACGGGAAGGATTCCATTGTCCTTGCAGACCTTGGCGAGCGCGCCGAACGACCATTTTGTCAAGTCCTTTGCAAACGGACCCAGCTTGCGCTCAATCTGGCTACGAGGAGCCTTCGGATCGACCCCCGAATTGGCGATGATCGCTTTTAGTCCTTCATATTCCGGCCGCACGCCCATCGCCAGGCTCTTTGCGAGCATGAAAACCGCGCGGGACGGATCTTCGGGGTGGGACACAATCATGACCGCGCGCGGGCGGAATGCGAGCACCTTCTGATCGAGGTGCTCGACCAGAGAAACAATCGAGTAACCGTTGACGGCGAAGTTCAACATCTCGACTGCCCGGTTCGGATTACTTTGGTTGAGCTCGCTTTCCGCGAGCGCCTCGAATGTCGACTCCTTTGCGACGTTCCAGCCCATCGTAATGGAAGACCCAAGCACCGCGATGCGAGTAGTTCCCGCCCTCGGCTCGAGCGCATACTCCGAATCGCGCATCGCCCACTGGTTCGTCTTGAACCGCACACCGTTGATGACTAAGTCCTGGTTGGGTACAAGATCTCGGGTCCGCAAGTCGTTGGTCACCCGCACGGCTGAAGTTTGCTCCAATAGTTGCCAGTCGGCCGGCTGCTGATTCATGGCGCCTTCGAGCAGTGGACTGACCCGGCCAACGTCCATGAGGTTTTCGTAATAACCCCGCACCAGGAATTCCTGACCGGATTTGTTCGGAGTCGTCGAAAACAGGCTTCGCGCAAACTGTCTATGTTCATTGGACAGGCTACCCATCACTCGGTCACTCGATCCGGCCACCAGAAGGGCGGCTGGGAGGACGCAGGTCAGCACGGCAGCAGGCCAGCGGTAGAACGGTCCCTGCTCCTTTTTCTTGAGCTTGCTGCGGCCCAACGGGCCGATCGGACTCTCGATAATCAGGTACGCGGCTACCACGACGAGTATGGCGGCCGCGCCAAGGAGCAGAGTATTCCGATCCGCTACTTTCCAGATATCCAGCCATTGCTGGAAGGTATCGCAGGTCCAGACGGACCACAACACGGTCATCACAGAGAAGGTGCCTGCCGTGCGCAGCGCAACACGGAACGCTTCCTGCATCTTGGACCGAGGGGCGGCGGCTTTTTTCGGCAGCAGCCCAACAACCGAGTTCAGGACCAGCAGAAGCCCGAGCGTTGAGAAGTAAATGAGATCCTTGCCCTGTACCTTGAAGTCGCCGCGAATCCAGAACCACTGGTAAGGGTGAAGAAACCACACCACAGTGAACGTCAATGCAATCGCGGCTACTACGCTTCTGATTTTTCCGAGCTTCTTGAATCGAACCACGAGGGGGTAGTAGCAGATCTTCATCATGAAGTCGCGCTTGTAGGGATTGACGCGACGCCAGTAATCGATAAAGCTCGACGCGAGGAAGTAGCGGAAGTTGGTTTCCGGCAGGTGGAATCCGAACAGATGAAGCAGACCGATGGCGAAATGAAACTGTCCTGAGACCCGGAGAAACAGGCAGATGTTGGCCAGCAGAAACTGGGCCAACTCCACTCCGTTTGTGATCTTCGCCGGATCCAGGTAGATCTGGTAATAGACCAGGCGCCACAGGAGGAGGTGGATAACTCCCCGCATCATCCATTTCAATCCGCGCTGATAGATGTGATAAGGCCGATCGTTGAAATAATTCTTGATAAACGTGTTGTAGTCAATGACTGGGAAGACGAACAGCCACAGATTGGGGAAAAGAAAAAAGTAAGCGCAGGCCTGCAGGAGCGAGGATCGCTTCTTCTCGTGTTCCAGATCGTAGATGTAGCAGGCGATCCGGTACATGAACATAGCCCCGAGGACGGGCCAGATCGCATCGAGTGGCCCGAAGCTCGCCCACTTGGCGCGAAATGCCCACAAAATGGCCCCCACTGCGAAGAGCATCGCCACACGATAGGCGTAGCGGATCGGAAGACGGCATATGCCGATCAATCCGAGGCCCACCCCAAACAACACTCCCCCCCGCTGGGCGCTATGCCACGGATTCCACTGGGCGCGTTCCAGGCCGACACAGTAGAAAATCAGGCTGGTTGACAAGGCCAAAAAAAACGGGAGGCGGAAGCGCAGCGGAAGGAAGTGGTGCACGGCGAAGCCAAGGAACGCCACACCGACGATCAGCCGAAACATTTCGCTCTCGATGTTGAAGCGGCGGATCACCCAGAACACGGCGGCGCACTCCGCCAGAATGAACAGAAAAACGCCCGCGCTGAACAGGGGGAAATCGAGAGAAGCTTCGCCCTTCCATAACCCTTTCCAAGCGGATTTGCCCGCGACGCTGGGGAGCGTAATCCGCTCATCGGTAAGTTCAAGATTCATTGTCTCGACCTCTTAGATCGGATAGATACTGGCTGTGCAATAGCGTCATTCTCTAACAGTCCCTTTGGTTAGGAGCGGGTTCAGGTGCTTGGCGACAAGGCCGGCAAGGGCTTGTGATCCGGCATCTGTCAAATGGACATGATCGGCCAGATAGTCGTCGCGCCCGCTCAACGCCTCCGAAGCGCCGATCAGCAAAACAGCTTTCTCGCGTGCCACGTCCCGAAGTACGGTGTCTATATTCTCATAAGCTTCATAGAGGACCTCGTCGGACATATTTTGCATGTGATAGCCAATTCGTTTTTTTTGCGCCTGGCTGGCGGTCCTCGTCGCCAGGCGAGCCTCCGTAATCAAAATCGGCTCGGCGCCAATGTTTCGGCTGAGGTCGATGAATGCTTGGATGGTTAGCCGAAACTGCTGAATCGCCGCCCGGCTGATTGGTTGGGCGCCTTCTCCTTGCTCGACCAATCCCTCCTCATGAAAACGCCAACGCGTCTTGAAGTATCGTTGCCGCAAACGTACGTATAGTTGCGAGGTTTCGCTCAAGATGCGGTCGAGCGAGCCCTGGTACTCGATCATGGGATTACCTTTGTACGGCTTGACTGTCCGCAACAGTGGCAGAGTGGACCGAAACAATTTGATATCGTTCCAGGCAGTGTAGAGCAGCACGTAATCGGGACTCAACAGATGTCCTTCCGCATAGAGCCTTCCGAAACATTCGAACGCCGCATGACCGAACACTCCGGCATTGATTACCTCGGTCGCAGGGAACCCCTGTGAGCGCAAGATGGTTTCCAGCCTGTGCGGCCAATCCTTCCCCTCGGGCATGAGTAGATCGAATGTGGCAGATCCACCGTATACCGCAATGCGGGTGGTCCCAGGAGGCTTATCGAAGGCGAAGGTGGCGCCACGGTAGCCATTCCGATTGATGAAATAAGAAACACCGGCGCCCTGGACTGTGGCTTCCGCTTGGGGAAAAACTGTTCTTGCGAATAACGCAGGTTCATAGGCCACAGACTGCTGCTTCAGTATCGCCGGGGTCATGTAGACCGAGGAAAACAGCCGCACCGCAACCTCGGCCAGCAGCAGGCTGACAAGGAGGAGGCCTCCGGCGGTGAGTAGAAGGAAAGACGCACGCCATTCCTGGGACGCTGCCGGCAATCCGGCTTGGGCTATACGTGGCCCATGTGACATCGGGGTCAGTCTCCTTTGAATCTAATCCAGCTCGAAGGCCGCTTTGTAATCCCGCCTTAACTTCGAATCCTGATCTTCCTTACAAAGAAAGCAGTTCCCGGCGGCCAGCGCGTCGATATTGGTTCCCATGAAACAACGGAAGGCGTCTTCCGGCGTGCACACGATCGGTTCGCCGCGGACATTGAAGCTGGTATTAACGAGCACGGGGCACCCGGTGCGCTCCCTGAACCGCATCAACAGCGCGTGATATCGGGGATTGGTCTCTCGATGTACGGTCTGGATGCGCGCAGAATAGTCTACATGCGTCACTGCGGGAATATCGCTGCGAGGGACATTGAGCTTCTCGATGCCAAACAGCTTTTCCTGCTCGGCTGTCATCGTCTTACGCCGATGCCCGACAACGTCGGCTACCAGGAGCATGTAAGGGCTGTCTCCATCGAGCTCGAACCACTCGGGCGCCTGTTCCCGCAACACGGAAGGAGCAAACGGCCGAAACGACTCCCGGAATTTGACCTTCAAGTTGAGCAGCGACTGCATCTTCGGTGAGCGGCTATCTCCGAGGATCGATCGCGCCCCCAAAGCGCGCGGGCCAAACTCCATTCGTCCTTGGAACCAACCGACCGCTTTCTCCTCCACCAAGGCGTCCGTGCAGGCTTCGAGCAATCCATTGTCGTCGAGCACCGTGAACCTTGCTCCGCATTCGGTCAGGCGCCGCTCGATGTCCTTCTGGGAATACTCTGGCCCAAGGTAGGATCCGCTCATGCCGTCCGCGCTGCCGTTCAGGTGGCGCGGCTGTCCTTTATGGAAATAGTAGCCGGCCAGCGCAGCTCCCAGCGCACCTCCTGCGTCTCCCGCGGCCGGCTGGACCCAGATTCGTTCAAAACGGCCATCGCGCAATACCTTCCCGTTTGCGACGCAGTTCAGAGCGCAGCCGCCGGCCAGACAGAGATTCTTCGCTCCGGTTTCCGCTGCCAGCGAGCGTGTCATCCGCAGCACCGCTTCTTCGAGCACTGCCTGCACCGACGCCGCCAAGTCCATGTGACGTTGGGTCAGTAATTGGTCAGGCAGGCGCGGAGGGCCGCCGAACAAAGCATCGAACTTCCCATTTGTCATCGTCAGGCCGGTGCAGTAGTTGAAATACTCGAGGTTCAAACGGAACGAGCCATCCTCCTTCAGGTCGATCAAATAGTTGAAGATCTGTTGCGCGTAACGGGGTGACCCATAGGGCGCTAGCCCCATCACCTTATATTCCCCGGAGTTCACTTTGAAACCGATGTAGTAAGTGAAAGCCGAATAGAGCAGACCCAACGAATGAGGGAAATGGATCTCCCTTATTATCTCCAGGTGATTACCGCGTCCCAACGAGACGGAAGTAGTGGCCCACTCACCAACGCCATCCATGGTGAGAATCAAGGCCTCTTGGAATGGAGAGGGGTAGAACGCGCTGGCCGCGTGGCTCTGGTGATGCTCGGTAAAAAGCAGGCGTCGCGTCCAGTCGTACTCCGGCCCATAGCGCTTCAGCTCCTGGCGCAGTAGATCCTTCTGAAAGAGCTTCTCGCGTACCCAGAGCGGGACCGCCATCTGGAATGAGCGTAGCCCTCGAGGCGCAAGAGCGACATAGGTTTCGAGCAGCCGCTCAAACTTCAAGAAGGGCTTGTCGTAGAAGACGACGAAGTCCACATCCTCCAGACGCCCGCCGTCTTGTGCCAGGCAGTACTCGACCGCATGAACGGGGAAACGGGGGTCGTGCTTCTTACGGCTGAAGCGTTCCTCCTGTGCCGCGGCGACGATTTTGCCGTTTCGCACCAGAGCAGCAGCGCTGTCATGGTAGAACGCGGAAATACCCAGAACTTTCATCTGTTAGAACAAAGTGTAGATAAACGGCGCCACAGCGCTGCCCTGCGCCAGTACCAGCAGCGCACCGAACACCAGCAGCATCAACAGAATTGGCAGCAGCCAGTACTTCTTGCGAAGGTGTAAGAACGCCAGGAATTCTTTAAGAAATAGAGACACGTGCTTTCGGCTCCTTAGAACTGGTTAGGCATGGTTTCCGAAGGTGGACCCGGGGGCTTTCTATCGATCCAATAGCTGGCCGCTTTGGTGTCGGCAGCGAGCCGAAGCGGATCCTTTCCAAGCAACCGGATGAGCAATCCGGTCGGAGTGACCACCAGGAAGAACAGCAGTCCAGTGACGACGGGATTCATGATGCGGCCCAATAGCAGCCCAAATTTGGTCCAGAGACGATTCAGCGGCCGCAGAAGGATGGGTTGCGCAAACGCCAGAACTAGAAACGCTCCCCCGGCTGCGATCGCCCACGATCTTGCGGGCTGGTGAATCCGCAGGGGCCAGAAACCAACGATAGAGAAAAAAACCGCGAAGACAATGCCGAAGCTCCGGTCGGAAGATTTCTGCACCGCGTGTTTACGGTTGAAGTCCTCGTGAGTGGCTGGCGTTGGCATGGATATGAATCGATTATATTTTTGTCGATCCGGTGGAAGCGAGGCTGAGCTTTCCGGCTGCCCTGGCGCCCCAGTGCTTGGCCGCCCGCCAGACAGTCGGGTTGCCAGGCGAGAGCAGGGCCGCTTGTGCCAGCCGCACGAGACCGCCGAAACGACCGAAGGTCCGTGCTTCGAGGATGAGCTCATTGCTCATCGACCGCCGCCACAAAGCCCGATTGAGCCGTGGCTCCCCGCTTGCGCGGAACTCTCTATAGAACTGGGTGATGACCCGCCGAGCTTCCCGGAATTGCATCTGCTTGTCGGTAGTCACCGAATCGCGCTTGTTGCCGCGCCGCATGCGAACCACGACTTCCGGAAGACCTTCGATACGCCACTCCCGTGCAATTCGCATGAATAGCGACCAATCGCCGCAAACCCGCCGCCGGCCATAAGGCTCCGGATAATGCCGCACTGCTTCCCGCCGGAACATGCAACCCGCGTTTACGATCTTGCATTGTTCGAGGTAGAGAAATTGGAACATCGCCTCGCGGTTCGACGGATACCGTCCGCCATTGGCGAGAATCCCGGGGAAGTAAGTTTGATGGTGGAGTTCATTGTCGAGCCAGTCGGCTATGCCGCTCACCAGTCCGACGCCCGGATCATTCTCGAGAACCGCAACCTCTCGTTCAAGACGCAACGGAGTCGAAAAGTCGTCTTGTTCCTGCACGGCAATAAATTCACCCAGGGCCTGAGTAATACCGCGGTTCATCGCCATCGAGACACCCAGATTCCGCGGATGATAGAAAACGCGGATACGGCGATCGAGCGACGCATATTCTTCGAGAATACGGGGCGTCCCGTCCGTGCTGGCATCGTCAACGATCACCATCTCCCAATCCTGATACGTCTGTTCCCGAATCGAGTCTATCGCCATTCGGATGGTGGCGGAGCCATTGTACGCAGGGAGAACAACGGTGACCGTTGGCGCCACGGCATTCACCGCCGAACCTTTCCAAGAAGGTCGCGCAAGGTTTCGCTCCCCATGAGGCCGCGGATCAGTTGGCCGGCTATCAGGCGGTGACCTGCTGCATTGGGATGGGCATCCCAGGGTGCTACGACCAGTTTCGACCGATCTGTCTCACCCGCGTAGACATCGTAAAGAGGGAAGACTTCGAAGCCTGCCGACTTGGCTGACGCCACCAGTTCGCGATCGAGCGCCGTGGTTTCACGCTGGAGCACGCTGGGAAGGTACAAGAACATCGGCCGAATGCCGTTTTGGCTGCAGATTGCGGAAATAGCTTCCAAGGAACCCTTCACGACAGGGACACCATACGGGGTGAGTTTGGTGGACAGAACCCGCCGGTCGTCAGTGGCCGTAGCGCCCGCCTCGGAGAGAATCCGCAAGAGAAATGGGTACCGAGGCTTGACGCCCCCCGAGACGGTTTTGGCAACCATTGAATACGCCCGCACGACGTCCTCGGGGTGAGAAACGAGCAGTACGGCATGGGGCTTGAACTTCAGCACCTTCTCGGTGAGATGCTCCACCTGCGAGACAGTCGAGAATCCGTTGACGGCAAAATTGAGGAGTTCGATGGGCCGGTTCGGATGACGGCCGGCGAGTTCCGTTTCGGTGAGTGACTCGAAGGTGTCGCTCTGGGGTACGTTCCAACCCATCGTCACCGATGAGCCGAGAACAGCGACTCTTATGGCTCCGTTGGGTGGATCGAGCGGATAATCATTGTCTCTCATGCCCCACCGATTGGTTCGAAAGCCGATCCCGTTGATCGTCAGCTCCCGCGACGGATGCAGATCCCGCGTCCGGAAGTCGTTTGTCGGGAATACGGCGGCTGTCTCATCGAGCAGTTGCCAATTGGCTGGCTGCGAATTCATAGCGTCCTGAAGCATCGGGCTGATACGATTCATGTCCATCACCCCTTCGTAATAGCCCCGCACGAGGTACTCCTCGCCCGCCTTATTTGGTGTATTCCAAAACAGGCTGGCTGCAAGCTTCCTGGGCTCCGCGGGGAGGCGCTCGAGCACCAGCCCGCTCGATCCAATCACAAGCAGCAGTGCCGGAACAGCGCAGACGCGCAAAGCTGCGGGCCACCGGAATACGGCCGCGGCCTTCTTGCCCAGAGCCAGCTTGGGCTTGGTGTTCCACGGGCTGAGGGGACTCTCCAAGATCAGCGTGGCGAGCATAACGAGTCCCAGCGTGGCGAGCGTCCACAGCAATGCTGAAGAGTCGGCGAACCGCCATAAGCCCACCCATTGATTCATGCTGTCCGCGCTCCAGATCGACCAGGCAAAAGTGATCACCGCGAATGTGCCGGCTGTCCTCAGCGCCAGCAGAAATGAGGCCTTCCATTGGCTCTGCGGGGCACGATCGTCACTTTGCGGCTTGGCATTCCTCACCGAATTGACAACAACACCTAAGCCAAGGAGAGTCCAGAAAAGGACATCGGGCGCTCTCACTGGAAAGTCGCCTCGTATCCAGAACCACTGATAAGGATGAAGAAAGATGGTGAGGATAAAGCAGCACGAGATGGCGGCGCCGATGCTGGCGGCTGAGCCCAGCTTCTTAAGGCGCACCACCAGCGGGTAGTAGCAGATCTTCATGAGGAAATTGGTCATGTAGATATTGATCCGCCGCCAGTAGTCAACGAAACTCGCCGCAAGGAAGTAGCGGCGGTTGGTCTCGGGCAGGTTAAATCCGAACAGATGCATCAGGCCAATGACAAAATGGAACTGGCCGGAAACACGCAAGTACAGGGCTATGTTCGCCAGCATGTATTGAATCAGCTCCGGGCCACTATCGACACGCGACGGGTCAATGTAGAACTGATAGTAGACGAGACGCCACAGCAACAGGTGAATGACGCCACGCATCATCCAGTGCAGTCCGCGCTGGTAGATCAGGTGTGGACGATCATTGAAATATTCTTTCAGAAACGTCTTGTAGTCAATGGCTGGGAAGAGAAAGAGCCAGAGATTGGGAAACAGAAAGAAATAGGAGCAGGCCTGGGTCCACGTCGACCGCTTTTTTTCGTGCTCGAGGTCATAAATGTAGATGATGAGGCGGTACATGAACATGCCGCCAAGAATCGGCCAGATCGTGTCGAGGATTTGCGACGTGAATAGCTTGGCGCGAAAGATGGCCAAAACGATAGCGCAGAGGACAAGCAGTCCGACGCGAAGAGTGTAGCGAATGGGGAGGCGGCAGATGCCAATGAGACTGAAGCCGATACCGAATAAGACTCCGGCGCGCTGCAAGCTATTCCAGACGTTCCACTGGGCGCGCTCCAGGCCGAGGCAATAGAAGATCAGGCCGACCGATAGCGTCAGGAAAAAAGGAAGACGGAAGCGGAGCGGAAGAAAGTGATGGATGGCGAACCCCATAAAGGCGACACCAACCAGCAGGCGGAACAGTTCATTTTCAATATTGAAGCGGCGGAGGACCCAGAACAGCGCCGCACACTCAATCAAAATGAAAAGGAAGACGCCGGCGCGGAAAACAGGCACGTCGAGGGACGCTTCGCCCTTCCATAACTGTCTCCAGGCGGAGGCGGCGCCTGCGGAGCTCGGGGGCGAGCTGGTCTCCGGGCTCGTCTTCGCGAAACCGTCCTGACCCGCAGCGGTAGGTCGGGGCGTACTTGTCGTCTGCATGTTTTTCCCTCTTAGTCTTGCGCCGGCAGCCGGCTCCTCCCGGTCGACGGCTTAGTCAATGGCTTATTGTTTTGTCAGAATGCCAATGCCGAAATAACCTCGATATGGCTCATGAACCACTTCTTCCGCCGGAAAGCCGCAGGTCTTGATCTCATCCCAGAAGCGGTGTACTTGCGTGTTTGCATCTTGAGTGTTCGGCCGAATGTCATGAAACGCGATGAGCCCTCCTGAACGGACCAGGGGAGAGTACAACTCGAAGTCCCGTTTGACGCCTTCGTACCGGTGGTCGGCATCAATAAACAGAAAGTCGATTGGCTTGCCGTCGAGCAGATCCTTCAGATGGGTGAAGGTGGATTCCTTCTGGCTGTCCAGCCTGAGCAGCTCCAGGCGGCAATCGGGACGGTTGGCTGCAAATGCGCGATAGAGTTTGGCGCGCTGCGTGGTATAACCGCCGCCATGAATGCCGCCGGGGAGGTCAACGCTGACCAAGAGCCGGAGAGATTCCGAGCACTGGCTCCAGATAAACAATGTTCCGCCGCCGCGGGTGCCTAACTCGACGATCACCTGGGGCCGGATGTCACGGACACGGCTCGCCAGTGTCGTAATCTCACCCCTGTCTTGATTCGGTTTTAGACGACGGTAAAGCCCTGGGCCGTCATAGTTCCAGGCGACCGTCACGGCGTCCTCCATCGTGCGAACGGTTTTCAGTTGATTCAGGAACTGGCCGCGCGCGCGCAGCCAGTGGACTGGATCGAGGGCCCGGTCCAGCATTCGATTCAGTGTGTAGCTCATACTCTATTCGCTCTACTCGGCGCTGTTGCTGCCGGGGCTGTACGACCAAGGCTTTTTGTGCCGGGCGCCCTCGGCGAACTCAACATTCGTGTAATCCTCAAATTCGATTTTTCGATCCAGGACTCCGGTCTCGATCATGAGATCGCGGATAAGGTCGAAGTCGGCCCTAAGCGGACTCAGCCTGGTGTAGATGACGCGGTCAAGGGGATTGGTCAGAGCCCAACGGAGCAGCCTGGGGTCCTGGTTGTAATAGTAGCGGGCGACGAAGTCGGCAGCATGTTCCCGATTGGGCCGGCCATCGTCCAACCAAAGGCCCGAGCGGGCGATTCCGTCTACAAGGATCTGCACGGCATCCGGCCGGCGCTGGATCATATCCTCGCGCACGACGAGGACGCATGATATATAGTCCGGCCAATGCTGCCGGGCGTGGAAGAGAACACGGCCGAATCCCACCATCTCCGCTTGCGACGGGAAGGGCTCGCCCATAGAAAAGGCATCGATAGCACCGGCTGCCAGCGCTCCGGCGACATCCGCGGGAGCCATTTCGACCATCTTAAGTTCCGACGGCTTGATCCCATACTTCTTGAGGACACGAAACACGATCAGGCGCTCATCGGAAAAGCGGCTGGGAATCGCGATAGTTCTGCCCCGGAGATCCGGGACGTCGTTGATGGGCCCGTCCTTCCTAACCACGACTGCGCTCCCATAACGGTGTCCCAGATAGACAATTCTGATTGGAACGCCCTGCGACCGCAGGGCTATCGCCATTGGCGCCACCATAAATCCCGCCTGCATCCGGTTGGAGATCAGGGCTTCTTTAATTTCAGGAAAGCCCTGAAAGAGCCGGGGAATGAAGATCCTTCCGGCCTTGGAATAGCGGGAGATATAGTCGGTCACCGGGCACGCAAGGTGTCAAGTGACGGGAATGAAGGCTACATTGAACTTACGCTGGCTCTCCGGCAGACGATCGTTCAGGATCACGCCCCAATCGAGATTGAGTGCCGAATGGAGGACCGATATACCGCCTAGCCAAACCAGTACCGTGAGCACAATCTTCTTGCTTCTATTCATTCTGAAACCCCCAACGTATGTTGCGAAGCTTTTCCAGCCGACGGAACGCGATATCCAGGCAAAGACCGATCGTTCCAATCAGCAGCATGCCGGCTACCACGAGATCGTAGCGCTTCCCGGCGTTTCTGGAATCGATGATCAGATAACCGAGTCCTGAATTGACGGCGATCATCTCCGCTGCAACGACCACGATCCAAGCCACTCCCAGCGCCACGCGAAGGCCGACGATCATTTGCGGCATCGTCGACGGGAGAAGGATGCGAAACAGCACTCCAGCAGACGATAGACCAAAGTTACGGCCGGCCTGCCAATACATTCCCGGCACCCCGCGCACTCCGGCGGCGGTGGCGACTGTGATCGTAAACAGTGCCGACAAATAGATCAGAAAAATGGGAGCGGCCTCGCTCACGCCGAACCAGATGACGGCCAGTGGCGTCCAAGCCAGAGGACTGATCGGCCGGAGCATTTGAATCACGGGGTTGATCATCGCGGCAAGCGGAGGGAACCAGCCGATTGCCAGACCGAGAGGGATGCCCGTGCCGACTGCCATGATGTAGCCTGCAGACACGCGCCGCAATGAGTCCCCGATGTAACTGAGCATCAGGCCCTTTTGCAGCAGCTCGTTCATCCCCATCAGGACATCCTTGGGCGCTGGAAATACTCTGGTGCCGCTCCACACCACTGCGGCGTGCCATATAGCAAGCACGGCTATCGTGGCAGCGAGCGGATAGAGGTATGGCTCCGCGCGTTTCATTCCGTTTTCGCCTCAGACCTTGTGTGCCAACCCAAGCTGGTCAAATATACTGTCGCGAAATGAAAGATACTGATGACTGCTGATATCCCGCGGATGGGGAATGTCGATTTCTACGAGTCGTTGCAGGCGGGCGGGCCGCGCGGACATGACCACAACACGGTCGGCAAGCTGGACGGATTCGTCGATGTCGTGCGTAACGAAAAGGATGGTCTTCTTCTCTGTTTCCCATATGCGCAACAGTTCCCGTCGAAGTTGAAGACGCGTGATCGAGTCCAGTGCACCGAAAGGCTCGTCGAGAAACAGCACGTCCGGATCTACGGCAAACGCCCGTGCGACCTCAACACGTTGCTTCATTCCGCCCGAAAGCTCATGGGGGTACGCTTTCTCGAATCCCTGCAGCCCCACCAGATTGACGTAATAGGCGACGCGCTGCTCGCGATCCTCGCGGGACAGATGCCTTAGCCCAAAGCCTATGTTGCCCTCCACGGTCAGCCATGGGAATACTCCCCGTTCCTGAAAAACGAAGATGCGCCGTGGATCGGGTTTGGTGACCTGCTGGCCGTCGACGAGCACTGAACCTGAGGTCTGTTTGATGAAACCTGCAACGATGTTGAGCAAGGTGGACTTGCCGCATCCCGAGGGACCGAGAAGGCAAAGAAATTCCCCTTCACGGACTGTGAGGCTAATGTCCTCGAGAACATTGACGGCTCTGCCATTGCGGCCAAACGTCATGCAGACGTTCTCCACAACAAGCTTCGTGGCCACCTGTCTCGCAGCCGCCGCCGAATGCATTTGGATTGCGCTCATTTTGGGGCTCTTAAGAGACTTTCCTTTCCAGGGATTGAACTAGAGAGTCGAGAATAAGTCCGATAAATCCGATCATGGCCATGCCGGCAATCACAAGGTCGTAGCGGTTACCCGCATTCCGCGCATCAACGATCAGGAAGCCGAGGCCGGAGTTGACGGCGATCATTTCCGCCGCCACCACAACCAGCCATGCGATGCCTAATGTGATACGCATGCCGGTAAGCAACTGCGGGACCACGGACGGGTAGATAATTTGTTGCAGCAATTCGCGCTCGGACAAGCCGAAATTGCGGCCCGCCTGGATATGAACTACCTGCACGTTACGGACTGCGTTCATGGCGGTGATGGTGATAGGGAAGAATGACGCCAAGAAGATCAGGAAGATCGCGGAGCCGTCGCCGACACCCCACCACAAGATCGCGATCGGAATCCATGCCAGTGGCGAGATCGGCCTGAGAACCTGCAGAAAGGGGTTACACACCAGTTCGGCACGCCGATAGGATCCCAGGAACAGGCCGAACGGAATTCCCAATATTATGGCCAGCGAGTAGCCCCACGTCACTCGGAACAACGATGCCACGACGTACTTAAGCAGGAGTCCCTTTTCCAGGAGTTCCCAGATTCCGAGTACGACGGCCCAGGGGCCTGGAATCAGACTAGTTGGATTCAAGGCTACGGCCACGTGCCAGCAAAGCACCAGCAATAGTGTAAATCCCAGCCCGAATGCGACTCTTTTCCAGGTCTTCATGCTGAGCTCGCGAATTCTAGTAAGCCCGCCAGGGAAGATCCGCCGTCAAGCGATTACCGCGGCCTCGTGAGGCGATTCCTGGCCGTGCTCGGCCAGGAGTTTCCGCATTGCCTGCAGTACGGTGGACTGCTGGGGAACGTCGCCGTAGAGCCGGCCTGCAAACATATCGATCATCTGGTCCCAGGTGGCTGGCGCGTGCACAAGGCGCAAAAAGGCCAGGGGAAATCCCCAGAAGCAGTCCATCAGGGTCTGGATGATGTCCTGCGCCCGGTCGACATACTCCTGATAGTCCTGAAACGGATTGTGGGCGCCGTTCAGCTTGCCGTCGAGATACCTGAGAATCCATCGGGAGCTGATCTCGGCTTCCTTGACCGCGAAGAACAATCCGAAGGAAAAAATTGGATCGATGAACCGGTGCGAATCGCCAACGCACAAGAACCCCTTTCCGGTAAACGTATCGACGTGATAGGAGTAATTGGAGGCTCCTCGTACTTCCTCGACAAACGGCGTATCGGGAATCCGCCAGGCAAGTTGTGGGTTCAGAGTCTTCAGCTCATCCCGCAGAAATTGCTGCTTGGATTTCTTTTGCCTGGAAAAGTAGTCCGAAGGAACAACAACGCCGACGCTGACGGCTTCGGAATCGAGCGGAATGAACCATGACCAGTGATGCTTCCGCTGGTAAAAGATCAGAGTGTTGTCGGCGGCGTCACCGGGGTCGCGGGTAGCGCCGTTGATCTGGGAGAAAACGGCCAGTTGGCGGTCGTAGCGGCCTCGGATTTTAGGACTCGTAACTCCCTTGTTGGCGAGGAAAGTCCCTTGGCCGGAAGCATCGATGACGAGGCGGGCGTCAAGCGACTCGGCATTTCCCTTCGGTGTAACGTACCGCAGACCTTTAACGACGCCGTCCTGAACAATCGGCTCCTTGGCCTCGCCGAGCCGATAGTCAAGACCTCTTTCGATCGCGGTATCCAGCAAAAGCTGGTCGAATCGGCTCCGCCGCACCTGCCATGTCCATGTTTCCCGGATTTTGCCTTCCTCGGTTCGTTCCGCCACCGGAACCCAGAACTGATTCTTTCCGTTCGCCCCCCACACCGTAACCCCCCACTTCACAGGGTTCTTCTCAGCGACGAGCTTTTCCTCCATCCCAAGCCGCCGGAGGCATGCACCGCATTCACCGGTCAGCGATTCCCCGATATGGTAGCGGGGAAACGATTCCTTCTCGATCAGCACTGGCTTGAGCCCCGCTTGGAGAAGGTTGAGCGCGGTTGCAGTTCCTGCCGGGCCTCCTCCGACGATAACGGCATCATGGATCTTGGAAATTGGCGACATCATAACTCCAGACCTTTGGCGAAAACTAGCTCAGTAACTCTTGGCCGCAGCGCGCGCATTGTGGCGTTCGGTGACGGCTTTCCCGGGAGGAAAAGGCGGCTTTAGAAAATCGAGGTTCTTCAGCCGGAGGAAAAGGCCCTGGGCCAGCATTTGGTGTCCAAGTGCATTGGGGTGGGCATCCCACGGCGCGACTACGAGAGTATTGGGATCGGGTCCTTTATAGACGCCCTCGAGGGTCAGGACCGTGTAGCCGGCGTTTCGAGCCATTTCCGTCAGGCGCACGGCATCCGGTGAAGAGCTATCCGAGAGAATCTGCTGCTGCAGCACCCACACGGGGCGGATGCCCCTCTTCTGGCATTCGTTTGCGATCTCGCGGTACGCCCACTCGATCATGGACGGCCAGTGCGAAATGAGCCGGCGTTCGGCGATCGAGCGCGGCGTCTTCTGGTCGATGTCCGCCTTCCTCGCAAGATCGACCAGAAACTGGTAATCCGGCTGGACTCCCTGTCGAAGGGCCTGCGCGAAAAGGCGCATAGTGACGCCTACATCCTCGGGGTGGGCGAACAGTAAGATCGCATCCGGATGAAACCGCACAACCTTGCGTTTCATCACCTCGACATGCGCCAGCGGCGAGTAGTGATTCATCGCGAAGTTCAGAATTTCGACGTGCCGGCCGCTGGCGGCCCAGAATTCCTGGTCGAGCTTAATCTCGAGAAGATCCGCGAAGACTTCGCCGTTGTTGACACCGTAGCCCATTTCGTGGGAAGCGCCGAGGATGGCGATCCGAATCGTGTCCTTGGGCTTTTCAAGATTGGTCTCGGTATCGCGAATGCCCCACCGGTTGGTCCGAATCAGTTTGCCATTGACGATGGTCTCCTTGGATGGGACGAGTTCCTTCGTACGCAGGTCCATCACCAGACGGATCGCGTCGGTGTCCTCCAGTTTCGACCAACTAGGAGGTTGGCTGCGAAAACCGTCATTCTGCAAGCTGTTGAACCGGCTGTTGTCCGCCAGGCTCTCGTAGTAGCCGCGGACCATGAATTCTTCGTCGGATTTGTTCGGTGTGTTCTTGAACACACTCTGGACGATCGCCCGATTCTCGGGAGTCAGGAAGGGCGACGTTACCCGAGAGCTCGTCGCCGCGGTCATCAGGAAGGCTGGGATCAAACAACTGGCGAACGCTTGACGCCACATTGTCGCGTTGCTCCCTTCCGCTCTGCTCCTCCACCATTGTGTGAACCAGCTCGCGGGCGGACCTTCAAAGAGCAACGTCGCCAGAAAGATCGCCGTCATAGCGGCCAGACACGCAAGGACAGTGATGAGATTCGCACTGCGCCAGATGTCCAGCCATTGCGCCAGAGAATCACAGGTCCAGATAGACCAGAGTAGGGTCAATACCATGAATGTCATCGCCGCGCGAAGGCCAGTCCCGCTCTTTTCACCCCACCCGATAACGCGCTTCCCCAGTGTTCGCGACCGCCCGGTTCGAAGTTCCAAGATCATGTTGAGACAAACGAGGGCACCCAGCAGTCCCCAGAACAGCGCTTCCTTCCCGTCTACGGGAAACGTTCCTCTGATCCAGAAGAATTGATAACTGTGGAGGATCCAAGTGGCTGCAAACGCAATCGCGGTCCCCGCGACCATACTCCCGGTCGTTCCCAACTTTTTGAGACGAACCACCAGTGGATAGTAGAAGATCTTGACGATGAAGTCCTTCCAGTAGATGTTGATCCGCCGCCAGTAGTCTAGAAAGTTGGACGCCAGGAAGTAGTAGCGGTGCGTTTCGGCCAAATTGAAGCCGAACAGGTGTAGCAAGCCCGTCAGGAAGTGAAACTGGCCGGACAGACGAAGATAGAGGGCTACATTGCCTAAGAGGTATTGCGCCAGCTCGCCACCCGTCGTGATCCGGGCCGGGTCGACATAGACCTGATAATAGACGAGCCGCCAGAGCAGCAGGTGGAAGACGCCACGCACCATCCAAGTGATTCCCTTCTGATAGATCGAGAAGGGATCTGTGTTGTAGTGATTCTTGAAAAAGCTCTTGAAGTCCAACAGCGGGGCCACGTAAAGCCAGAGATTCGGAAACTGGAAGAAATACGAAGCAGTTTGCCAAAAGCGCGGCCGCTCCTTGCTGTGAGTTAGATCATAGAGATAGATGATGACGCGAAACATGAACATCGCGCCAAACACCGGCCAGACGGAACCGAAGACCGCCAACAAGGACGTGTCGACACGCAGGTAAGCCAATCCTGCGCCGGCGCCCAGCAACAGCATTACCCGTGCCGCGAACCGTACAGGCAAATGGCAAATCGAAATCAGTCCTCCGCCGATGGCGAGGAACCATATGGTCCGTTGCGCTGCGCGCGCGAGTCGCCACTGGCCCTGCTCCAGCCCAAAGCAATATACGATGGCGCCGATTGACAAGAGAGAGAAGAACGGCAACCGCCAGCGGGAGGGGAGCCAGTGATGGACGACAAATCCTGCGACGCCGACCTGGGTGACCAACTGAAAGAGGTCGTTCTCAAGTCTGAATCGGCTAACCAGAAACAGGATCGCCAGTACCTGTAGGAGCGTTGCAAGAAACGGAGACAGATGGCTTGCCCAAGACTGTGAAAATTGGCTCAGAATGGAGGACTCCCTATCAGCCTGGTGCTCGACGTCAAGCTGTTTGGGCACGTGGATATTCGTCGCAGCCATACCGCGGTCAGTTTTCCTTTCAGTGCGAAGATCGGGAGACGGCGGACAGGAGGTTGCCCGCACACAGAAGGTGGCTATCGCGAAACGGAGGTCTCTTCGAGTAGATTTGCCCTATCGTCTTTGGGCGCTGTGAGGCCCTCACGCCGGTGCACCTCGTCCAGGCACTTCTTGAACTTCTCAGCGAGGACGTTGACATTCGGCGGATACAGAACCGTCATGTGATTGCCGGTCACCCAATGCAGGTCGATGCTTGCGGGCATGCCAGTCCAACCCAGATTTGGCTTCCGATATCCGGAATCACCATGATCGGAGGCGCGAAAGAGAGTTACTTTACCCGGCCACGGCTGGGTCTTGTATGCCTGGTAGGCGCGAAAGTTGGTCTCTCGGACACTCTGGAAGGCGGCTGGTTGGGTAGAATTCTTCGCCGGCCGGGCCGGACGCTTGCCGGTAAACCGGTGGATGATCGCCCGAGCTTTTCGCTTGACGTACAGTTTTCTTTCCTCCGGGCCAAGCCGGAGGACATGCTGAAAGTTCAAACGTATCCGCTCCACCAGATCCAATTCGGCATCGGGACGGTCCGAATCGAACAGCGCCAGAAGTGCTACCCGGTGACCCATCGATGTGAGTTGACGCGCCATCTCGTAGGCCGCCACGCCGCCAAACGAGTATCCGGACAAGTAGAACGGACCCTCCGGCTGAACCGATAGTATCTCTTTCACATAACACTCGGCCATTTCGCGAATCGTGGTCAGTGGCGGGGTCTGGCGGTTAAGCCCGTGGGACTGAATCGCATAGAATGGCTGGTCCAGCGGCAAACCCTTGACGAGTTCGCTGTAGCCGAGAA
>Ga0187893_10005093_pt1 | contig 24020 bp, 15 predicted proteins | sample MA1701074metaG_FD_139574 | JGI IMG/M metagenome (GOLD analysis project Ga0187893, IMG submission 139574) | White microbial mat communities from a basaltic lava cave in the Kipuka Kanohina Cave System on the Island of Hawaii, USA - MA170107-4 metaG ...
CCTTCCGAGATGTTCTGTTGCGCCCGTGCCACCGCCTGCTGAGCTGACCGTTGCGGTCGAAAGCCATAGCTGTGATTGGAAAACGTCGGATCCCACTGCCGTTGCAGAACCTGCATCACCGCTTGCTGAACGAAACGATCCAGCACCGTCGGAATGCCCAGCTTGCGCACCCCGCCGTCCGGCTTCGGGATCTCCACCCGTCTCACCGGCCTCGGTTGATAAGTTCCCTCCAGCAGTTGTGCCCCAATGGCTGGCCAGTGCTGTTTCAGGTAGTCGGTGAGTTGGTCGACGGTCATCCCGTCCACTCCCGCACTCCCTTTGTTGGCCTTGACCCGTCGGACCGCTTCCTTCAGGTTTTCTCGCTCACACACAACCTCCATTAATCGGTCTGTCCTAGCTGGGCTTTCGGGTTCACTGGCCGCCCTGAGGGATTCGGTCGCCTCCGGCCCGGGCTTTGGGGCTTCACCTTTGGCCTCGGTTCGGAAGTCCAGTTTCATCTGGAGATTCTGCCGCGTGTCGCTCATGAGGTTCGCGTCCTACTCACCACTCCGTTCGTTCGGGCCTTCTCCGTTGCCGGATACTATGCCCTCTGCTGACTTCTACCCTGCGGTCAGGCTGCCTTGCGACATCCTCAGTCGCTTCCGCGACACAGGACAGATCTCCTGAGGTAAGTTCAGCTGCCTTCTGCGCACAGTCGCCGGATCTACGCTTTGCATGCTTGATGGATATGGACTTCGCAGTAAGTTGCCCGCTCGTCCCACGCTCACGCCTTATATCCGGTTCTTGTCCATCGACTCGCGCTTTTGCTCCACGCTTCTTTCAGACCTCGCCTCGCGGCCATAGCCCTTGCGTTTCGCTAACCCTTCACCTCCATCAGGTTGGGTAGAAGACTTTCACTTCCGAGCTGCTGAACATGCTCAGCACACAACTAAATCCGCTACGCGGATAGATCTTTTTGCTCGCCTGAGACTGCTTGCTCGCATCACGATCCCTCTCCGGAAGAGCAGCCACTCTTCCAGAAAGGAGATCCGTGATGACACCACTACGTCAACGCTTCATCGAAGATATGCAATTGCGTGGGTACTCGGCAAGAACTCAAGAGGCCTACACGCGGGCAGTCCGTCAATTGGCGGAACGCTACCACCGCAGTCCCGACCTGCTGATTTTTGAACTCCCTGCCATGCCGCGGGCTCGGTATTGACTATACACAAGGCTCCTCAGGCAGAATGAAGCACCACTGCTCAAGCGACCACAAAACCAGCGTGGGAATGAACTCTGGATGATCGGCAAGGTAGCTGATGCGCATCGTTCACGATTACGTCCTAACTGCGGCCCAACCACTAGAACACGATCTTTAGAGCGAACTCCGTTTGCCGGCTGAGGTTGGCCTGGTTGAAGACGCGGCCAAAGCTGGCATCGCCAAATGTTGTGTTGGGTCCGGAAAACACCGGATGGTTCATAAGGTTGTAAGACGATGCCCGGAACTGAACCTTGACGCGCTCGGTGACAGCAAAGTCCTTCGACAGAGTCAGGTTGATATTGTTCATGCCCGGGTTGCGCACGGAATCCAGACGGGCTGGGGCACTGCCGAAAGTGAAGTCGGCTGGCTGGGCGAAAGCCGCCGTGTTGAAGTAGCGGCCCAGCCGATCGTTATGGTTGCCGGAGATGCCTTCCCTGGGGTCTCCAATCACGTTAGGCCGCTGCGAGCCGGCGCCAGCCGCGAACAGGCCTTGGCGGGCATTCGAGAACGACATGGCGAAGCCCGACTGGAAAGTGCAGAACGTCGACATCTGCCAGCCGCCGATGGCGAGGTCGAGCCCGCGCGAAGCCTTGTTAAAGAAGCGGCGGCCGGCGCCAAAGGGCAACTGCCAGCCCGCGGCGATCGTGAGCCGGTGCTGCACGTCAAATTCAGCGACTGCCCGGTCCAAATGACGGTCGTAGAAGTTCTGTGGCGGATGAACATCCGTGAGGTTCTTGGACCAGGTATAGGAGACCAAAGCGTTCACGCCGGAAGCCATGCGCTTCTCAATCCGAAGCTGGCCGGAGTGGTAAACGCTGTTCCCATTGGCCGCGTTCTGGCGGCGGATGTTGAGAAACTGCGGATACGGCCGCAACAGTTGCTGGCGCTGCACCGTGGTCCCGCTCAACGCGCCGACGGTGATGATGCCGCGGAACGGGTTGGGCACAGTCTGCGTGAGCGCCGAGCCCATGGAAAGATAGGAGGGATCGAGCTGGTTGATCTCCTGCGGATTGGTGGTGGCAAACCCAGGCGGCACGCCAAAGATGCCAATGCCGCGGCTGCCAACGTAAGCGCCGTCCAGCAGAATGCCGCTGGGCAGCTCGCGCTGGAAATCCAAATGCCAGTTGTGCAGTCGTGGCACGCTATCAGTGGGCTCGACGAAGGTCAGGCCCTGTCCTACCAGCGTCAACAGCCCCTGTGAACTGCCGATGGGCGGTAGCAAGCCATTAGGGAAGGGATTGCTCAGCAGATCTCGCGGCGTAATGCCTCCATCTGTCGAGCTGACCAAGGGCGTCTGATTACTGAAACCCGTCGGTTCGACCGAGCCCACCACCGGGATGTAACTCAACGCGTATCCTCCGCGAACAACGGTTCCCCTTGAAACGCTGTAGGCGAAGCCAACTCTCGGCGCAAAGTTGTTCTGGTCGGGATCGTACAAGCCGCGCGGCTGTCCTCCACCTGCATAGAACAGCCCGCCGCGCAGGTTCAGGCCTGGAACTTGAAGCGGGTTGGCAGCATAGTAGGCAAAACCGCGCGTCGTCCGGTCATAGCGCTCTGTGCGCGGCGAGTCGTACTCCCAGCGCAGGCCCAGGTTCAGGGTCAGCTTGGGAGTGACGCGAAAGTCATCTTGAAAGTAAAACGCGGAGTATAAATTCTGGATGGAGACCGCGGAGTTGAAATCAATGAAGCCGCTGCCGTAGCCCAGCAACAGCGAGGCCATGGAAAAACCGGTGCCGTTAGAGGGCTGGTCGGCGCGCGGACCACCGGACTGGTTTACGCCGAAACTGAAGCTGCCGGAAGGGCTGCTGTTGCTGAAGAAATTCCCACGGATCAAACGGCCCTCGCCGCCGGTCTTGAACAGATGCTTGCCCCGCTGCATCGAAATGCTTCCCTGTAGTGACCAGGTATCACCAGGCTGCTCGACATAGGGGCTACCGGACAGGCCCTGAAAGCCGGTGACACTGATGGTGGGAAACGCACGACTTTGGACCAAGTTCTGATAAGAGGACGGGAAGCCCAGCGAAGTGAGGTCGAACCCATCGGACCAGGGCCGGTTGCGCTCCATGCCGCGTGCGTAGCCGAGCCGCAGGTCCAGAATGTTCCTCGGCGTTAGGGTGTGAGTGTCATTGAGAGCGACGCCGAAGTGAGGACGATTCACTACGTTTCGCCCGGGAGTAGCGACGCCCTCAAACTGATGCGGAAACACCAGTAGCGCTGTGCCGTAGTTGACGCGAGCGAACATCTGGTGATTCTGGCTGAAGTTGTGATCGACCTTCGCCACGATGGCGTTGTAGTTGCGAGGCCACTTCCCGGAGAAAACAAAGTTCTGAACCCATGGCGTGGCGGCATCCGGGCCAATGGTATTGGGCGCGGGAAAGAAACTCATGATGCGCTTGGCGACTGGATCTTGCAGCTCCACTGGAATGATGTTGTTCGGAAACGGATCGCGCGTCGGCACGCCGTTCACCGGGCGAACGGAGAACGGGTTGTAGATGGGGAAGGGAACTTCCGAAAAATCGCCAGCTCGCATCCTGGCGGTGGGAACGCTGCTAGTGTTGCTGAGGCCGTTGCCTTCGCGGGCGCCTTCATAGTTGAAGAAGAAGAACGTGCGGTTTTTGCCGTTGACGAGCTTTGGGAGCATGACCGGACCGCCCACACTGGCGCCAAAGGTGTTTGCTCCGAAGGCCGCGAGTTTTTGACCGCGGCCGCGCGGAAAGAATAGATTGGCGTCCAGAGCCGAGTTGCGGAAAAACTCGTAGACCGACCCGTGCAAATTGTTGGTGCCTGACTTGATCACGATGTTCATGATGCTGCCGCCGGAGCGTCCGTATTCGGCGGGCAGCGTACCGGTCTGCAACTTGAACTCAGCTACGGCATCGACAGAGGGAACCCACGGCGACAGAGCCGTTCCGCGGTTGACGTTGACGGTGCTCGAAACGCCATCCACCGAAACGTCGCCTGAAGCTGGTGGCGAGCCGTTGGCCGAGTAAAGGATGTTCGTGACGGTGTCGTTGGGGCGCGTGTCTTCGCCGTAGCGGTTGTTGACGACACCTGTGGCGAGGGTGAACATGAACAGGCTGCTGTGGCCTTTCAGCGGTAAATTCTCAATCGTCGATTGCTGAAGGACCTGGCCCAGGGAAGAGCTCTCCGCTTGCACTGCAGCGATTTCTCCATGCACTTCAACGGTTTCAGACGTCTCGCCCACCGGCAACTCCACGTCAAGCCGGACATTCTCGGCGAGGCTGAGCACAATGCTTTCGCGGACAATGGTTTTGAAGCCGGGTGCGCGAGTGCTCAGCGAGTAGTTGCCGGGCGGCAGAAACTGAAATACGTAATGGCCCTCATTATCTGTGCTGGCCGTGCGCTCGACCGCCGTGTCGATCTTCTTCAAGAGGACTTCAGCGCCCACGATGGTCGCTTTCGAGGGGTCGGTGACCGTTCCTTGCAGCGTGCCTCGAAACTCCTGTGCCAGCGCAGAGGCAGCCCATACCTGTGCAAATCCCAGAATGAAAAGCATCCACCAATGCCAGTTCTTAGACATGGTCGTGTCTCCTTTTGTGCGGTTCTAAGAGAAACAGGAATTGCTCGGGTTGAAGGATGAGAGGATTCTAACTCGGGTCGAAAGTTGAGTTCAATGAAGTCACGCAAGTATCAAAGAGCGGCAGGCCCCTTCCCACACAACTGCGCCCCTTGGCCCGCTCGCATCCCAAGAAAATTCATGGGCTCCTGATGAAAGCCGCGGCTGACGCTCTCCAGATGCTGGTACGCGATCCCCGTTATGTGGGCGCACGCATTGGCGCCCTGGCCGTCTTGCATACCTGGACGCGCGCCTTGCTCTCTCTCTCCGTGATCTTCCGCGCTAAATTCTGCGCCGCTTTGAAAAAGGCCGGTTTGCTCCGGTTGGACACGGACGGGGACGAGGAATCGGGGATTGGTCGAGTTCATCCAAGAGGAAGCGTCGGCAGACAGGCCTCCGGCAGTCACGAGCATATGGACATGGGGATGGAAGATCGCCACCCGCCCTATGGCAGCAAAAATGGGTCGTCCATTCCCAGCCTGCGGGCCGTGGCGACCAGGTCCTTCAATATCTGGCACGCTACCTCTTCCGCATCGCGATCGCCAACAGCCGGATCGAATCCATCGATGATGGCAGGGTTCGTTTTCGCTATGCCGACAATCGATCTCATCAGATTCGCCACCTCACCCTTTCCGGCATCGAGTTCATCCATCGGTTTGTTCAACACGTCTTGCCCCACGGCACGACCAAAGTCCGCTATTACGGCATCTTCAGCCCTTCCTGCCGATTCCAACTCGAACGCGCCCGACAGTTGCTGCCTCCCAATTCCGGAGCGGATCAAACAAACTCGTCTCCTCAAGTGGCGGATCCCAAAAACGAAATCTCTACTCGCAGACATTGCCCGCTTTGCCGTGTCGGCGTCCTCGTCCTTTTTCAAACTTTACCTCCCCAACGGAGTCATTCACCATGAGCCCCGCCCTGCTTCCCGGACCAATCTCCGCTCATCGGGCTCACTCCCATATGACCCAGCCAGCGCCCACGTGTCTCTTCAGCTCACTCTGGCGTCGTTCTTGCAAAGTATCCCTTCAACCTCTTCGCCCTTACATGCCTGATTTTGCTTATTCCCCTGCTTGTCCAAACACACTCCCCGCCGCCATTTCACGCTGGCCCAATAACCTACCCTGTTTGAATTTCCATATCCTCAAGATGGTTCCTCGGATTTAGTTCAACCCCGGATTTTGCCGCGGCGCGACAGCTGGCGCCTCTTCCTGTGCTTGGGATCTCGCGCGGCAAGAATCCTTAATTCGTTAGGCATCAGCCTGGCGCCGGAGTACAACATGGGTGGCCTTCTCCGACCCCACGAACTGCACGCATTCGTATCCCAAGGCTGGCAGGTCAACTCCTTCGAACAGTCGCTCTCCTCCGCCGAGCAGAACCGATGCGATTGCGACGTGTAGCTCATCGATCAGGCCCGCACGAAGATACTGCTGTATGGTATTGGCCCCACCACCAATTCGCACGTCCATCCCGTCCACTGCCTTGCGCGCTTGCTCAAGCCCCTCGTGAATCCCGCCTGTGACGAAATGGAATGTCGTGTTGCCTTTCATCTGTATGGGCGGGCGCGCGTGATGGGTTAGGATGAAAACTGGAACGTGAAAGGGTGGGTTGTCCCCCCACCAGCCCTTCCAGTTCATGTCCGTCCAGGGGCCACGAATCGGTCCGAACATGTTCCTCCCGAGGATCCAGGCACCAGCATTCTTGGCGCCCCGCGCAGCGAAATCGTCATCTATCCCTGTCGCGCCACCTTCCTTTCCATGCATCTGCCGCCAAGCGCGAGTGGAAACTACCCAGTCGTGCAGGGCCTCACCGCCGACGCCGAGCGGATTGTCAACGCCTTGATTCGGACCCGCTCCGTACCCATCAAGCGAGATGGTGAAGCTCTCAACTCGGACTCGCGTCATTCATGCCTCCGTTTGGATTGATGCCTAACAGTTATTTGCCAGAATCAGACGCACCTAGCTCTCAAAGAAATACGGTGGAGTCCGCTACTTGCTCCACCGCCCAAAACGATGAAACTGCTGATGAACAAGTTCAAGATCAGGAGTGCAAAACTTATCCACGTCCGCATCGAAACAATCCTGTAGGATTTGGATGAGTTGTTCACCAGTAGACCAAAGCCAACCCACAGGAGACTAAGGCGTCGTCAAGGATAACCTGCATGAGTTTTTCCGATTTCCAATCGGTTATTCTCAACGAGCACTAAACGGGCGTCTTTCAGACCGCTTCCATTTGAGTAACACGCCGGAAGAACTCCGGGTCAGAGGCGGGCCATGACTTCAAAAGAAGAGGCGCAAGCCGATTTGCATGACACGACTGCCTGATTTCCCATTGATACCTCCGAAGGTCGGCGAGTCAGGGTTGTTGTTTATGGAGCCGAAATTTGGATGATTGAAGAGGTTCTTTGCTTCCACACGAACATTCACATAACGCCGCCCATCCTGGGAAAAATAGAAATTCTTAAACATGGTGCCGTCCGTGCTGAACCCGCCAGGGTTCCGCACATTCGGAAATGTAGCCGGAATGTTCCCAAAGCTGTAGTTGGGTGTGCGAACGAAGACACCCTTGTTGAACACCACGGATGGATCGGGATGGACAAAGGCGCCACTCACGATCAGGCCTTTCTCATAGTCCACACCGGAGTTCTGGTAGTTGGGGCTGTTCACGGACCATCGAAGATCGGCGACCGGTGCAGTAGTCGAGCCACTGACTCTTGGCCCCGAAACGGGAGTCCCTTTGGGCCACCAGGTGGTCACGCCGGCCAGACCCCAGCCCCCAACTGTGGCATTGATCAGCCGCCCTGCCCAACCCTGCGGGTTGCCCAGCCACTGTTTCCCCCGGCCAACAGGCAACTCATAGTAGTAGTTCAGCAGCACCGTCTGCGGGACCTCATAGCGCGCCACTCCATATATCTCTTCCAGATCGTTCGGATTCTGCACATTCCCCAATCCCCCACCGCCGGCTTGGCGAAGATCCTTCCCCACATTGTTCACCAGCGTCTTGCGAATGTTGTAGGATGCCAGCAGCGTCAGGCCGTGAAAATCCCGGCTCTGGACCTGGAGGTTAAGATAGTTCGACATGGAATGGCCTTCCGTTAGGTATTCCGGACGCGCGCTGCTATACTGTGGCATGCTGCCTAGGAGCCGGTACAGGGGGATATTCGGAACCCCCGCATCGTTTTGGGACTGCCCAAAGAACGGGTTCGGAACCGTGGCTCGGAGTTTCTCACCCAGCGCGTAATATGCGGGATCGATGTTGGTGTAACGATAACCAGTATAGGGAGTCAGCAGGTTTTTGCCATGGATGCCTTGGTATTGCGCCGAGGCCACCCACTTCCCGAACTTTCGCTCAATCCCTACCCCCCAAAGGTACTCCCTGGGACTCTTAAAGGCATTCAGAGGCACCGACCACGCGTAAGTCGGATCTGAAGACCCTCCGAAAGTGGCATTCCAAAAAGCGGCGTTAGTTCCGAGTACTGGCACGTACCCGAGGTTGGATCCGTCGGGTTGTCTCGGGAAGGCTCCCAGGCCATGATCCAGGCCGAACTCGCTGACCCACCGCTTACCGTCAAGGGTTGGAATCTGATTGAAAGTGTCATAAGGGTAGTAAAAATTCCCGCCGTATTTGGTCTCTAAGCCGCTGAATGATTGAAACACACTCCCGAAGCTGGCGTGCAAGACGGTGTTGGAATCCAGGCCGTAGGAAACTCCAATACGAGGCTGCCAAAGACCATTGTCCGTGTTATAAAGGGTGTCTCCGGGACATTCCGGCGTCTCGATTAAGCAAGTCCTTCCATTCACGCCGTTACTCAGCCAGGTCGGGGATGGATAGTTGGCCAGCTCTGGGACAGTCTTCAGCACCTGATCCCACTTCCAATCCGCATTGGGCGTGCGCACATTCTTCGCCTCGAGGTCGAAGGCGACGCCGTAGCGGAGCCGTGTTTTCCGCCCCCTTTCATAATCGTAGCGCAGTCCAAGCTGCAGCGTGAGCTTCTGGTTGACCTTCCAATCATCCATGACGTAGGCGCCGTGCAAGGGTCCGTGCGCACCGATATTCCAGTTGGCCCAGGAAAAATACGAGCTCGACCCGAGCATCAAGTCGGCCAGCGGGTGGCCTGTCAACCCGTCATTCCGGTTCCAGTACTGGTTCGAACCCCCGCCCGAGCTAATCCAGCTCAATCCCGATTTGTCGCCTCCATCCTCGGTGGAGATAGCCCAAGAGCCATCGTAGCCCATCTTAAACGTGTGGCGATTCCACACTTTCGTAAAAGAGAAGGTATAGTTGTAGACTTGAGTTACATACTCATCGTATTGACCACTTCCGACACGTTCATATCCCCCTCCTATACGAAGCTGTGGAGCTACGTGTGCGTCAGCTCTTAAGCCACTCGCGAACACCTTGGGGTCAAAAGGCCACGTCGTCGTATCAATATCGGGAGCGCCGCTCGAACCAAAGTAACCTACAAACTTGGACACTGAACCACCCAGTCGAACATTCAGGATCGACGTGGGTGAGATAGTCCAGTTATATGCCAAGGAGCCCCCCCAGTTGTTGTCATATAATCTACCCATACTAGCTTGCGGGAAAATGGGAGGCGTATTGTCGACACCTCGGTAGTGTGTTGCCCGCGCGTAGAGCCTATGATTGTCGGTGAGATTATGATCCAGTCTAAATGTTTCCTGGTCCACCCTACGTTTACGGTCTATCGAGCTCCAGTAGTTGTTCGTGCTGCTGGTATTCGCGTCGGGCGCGTGGTTTGGCAATGGGTACAATTTTAGGAAAAAAGGGATCAGCGCCACCTGCCTCTCCTTTGGGATAGTGGCGTTCGGGAACTCCGGACGTACCCAGTTGCCTTGGGCATCTTCGGACCCTCTGAACATGTCGAAAATTCGCGGGTAAACCGGCTGGCCGCCTTGATAATTGATGATGCTCTGCGAGAAGTCCCCTCGCCGCTCGGCTTCGGTCGGCACCGACGCTTGCGCGAAGCTCGAGGTCGAAAAGCGCTCGGCTTCCCAGTTGAAGAAGAAAAACGTACGCTCTTTTCCTTTGTAGACTTTTGGGATACTCAATGGTCCACCCACTGCCAGACCGTAATTGTTCTGATGAAAGGGTTCCTTTTCAACACCCAGCGCGTTGTTTTGCCAACCATTGGAGTTGAGGTTCTGATTCCGGCCATAGTAGAACAGCCGTCCGTGGTAATCCTTGGTGCCGCTCTGCGAGGAGACCATAATGACGCCGCCCGAGTACCGGCTTACGTCGGCAGTCAAGACACCGGTCTGAGCCCGGAACTCGCTGACGGCATCGGGTGAGGGAATGGCTCGGTTGACGTTGTTGTCTTCGAGGTCCTGAACGCTTACGCCGTCCACGGTAATAGCGACGCCATTTCTCTGGCCGCCAGCCATGGCAAAGCCTGTTCCTCCAACGCCGATATTTGGGCTGTCCGTCGTGCTGAGTGTACCGGGAGAATACCCCTGAATTGCCGGCGTCACACTGGGAAGCAAGTCCAGCGTTTGCCTGGAAAGCTGTGGGAGCGCCGTGATCATCTGGTTGTCCAAAACGGTCGAGTACGAGGCATCATCCGTGGTTAGCAATTGTCCGGTCGAGGTTACCTCTATGGTCGCCTGAATCTCTCCCAGTTCCAACTTGAAATTCAACGACAGACGGTCCCCCCCTCTTGCGATTACACCCGTTTGAATCGTGGTCTTGAAACCAGTTTTTGAGACCGTTACTTTGTACGGACCGGGTACCAGCGCTGGAATAATGTAGGCCCCAGCCTCGTTGCTTACTGAACGGTACTGGACGTTGGTGGCTGTATTGGTAGCCTTGATCTCCGCTGCTGGGATTGAAGCTCCGGTCGGGTCCGCTACCAAGCCAGCGATCTGGGCTTGGCTGGAAAGCTGCGCCCAGCCAACCGTTGCCGTCAAAACCGTTAGCAGTACCAGTAAGCCCACCAAACGCTGATACGCTTTGGGAATCATGTTTTTCCTCCTTTAGCCGAATAGAAAAAACTAATCTGAAGTTCCAAGATCAGAAAGCCAACGTTGAGCGCGAGAACACTGATCAATATAGTTGCCACAATCAGCTTCACCGGGCCACCAGTTGCCGGGTCGCGTCGATCAGGTTCTTAGGAGCCAGGCTTCATTCCCCTTAGTCGATTGCCGTATTGTTTGTTGCTTGCACGCTAACAAGCGATCTCGTTAAACTCAATTTGTCTTTTTCTAATAAGCATTCGGGAATATCTAATGGAGATGTCATGGCCGGCTTAGTGTGTCGCTCATGCAAGGAACTTAGGGCGGCAGCACGCCAACTGCATCTAACCAGTCCGGCAGGAAGCAGATCTACTAGAGCGTCACTATGGGATGCGGTTCTTGCTGCGGCTGTATCGCCGGTCTACATGAGATCCTGCGACGGCAGGGGCTGCTCCAGGGGCGTGGGTGCCCGAATCCGCAAGAGGACCCTTTCACCGGGGCAGATGGAAGAGATTGATCGAGTTTGCGGAGGTTATCCGGCAGTTCCAGCTGCGACTGCATAAGTACCTCAGGAAGTTGGTCGCGCAAGAATTGAAGGGCCGCCTGCTTGCAGCTGTGGACGTACAAGCCGGAGGAGACTCGTGAATATCCATTCGGGTGGTTGAGGCCCAGAGTTTTCTAGAGGGGGTTGTCTTTGCTAGCAGCCGAAAGGGAAACGTCCAATCGAGAGACACACCGACTCTCAAGAGGGATGCTGTGTGTGCCAATTCAGGAAGGTTGCGCAAATCATTCGCAACACGAATCAAACATCAGCAGCGATGGGACAGTCCTTTCATCGTGCTCCAGCCGGATGGGCAAGGCCGCCGGTCGTTCGAGGTTCAGCCACTTCGAGTACCTCGTCCGCGGGAATATTGGTTAACCGCTGCACGAACCCTGACGGCCAGCGAACTTCAAGTTCCTGCGCAAGTCGATCTTCTCCTAGTCCAAAGTGAATTCTCAAATCGCTGCTCGATGCGTACCCCACACTGCTGGTTACCCAGCTCAGCTGCCGGCCAGAGGCGGACCGGCACAAAACTCGAGCGCCAATGGCTGAACGATTGCTGGCTGCTCCTTGGAGCTTAAGCTTTATCCAGTGACGGCGCGGGCCGCGATTCATTAATAACTCCGCCCGCTCATTAAGCGAGGTTACAACCACATCCATTCGCCCGTCGTTGTCGAAGTCGGCAAACGCAGCCCCTCGATGTAACCTGCGAATCTGAAGGTCTGTACCCGACCCGGCTGAATCATCCATGAACCGGCCATTTCCGGAGTTGCGAAACACCCGGTTGGGCTGGGGTGCATCCTCATCCAATCCACCATTGGCCACAAAAAGATCTAGTCGGCCGTCGTTATCGAAATCCACGAGTCCACAGCTCCAGCCATTCCAAGGTTGGCTCAAGCGCAGGATTCCACTCTCCGCGCTGCAATCGGAAAATTGCTGGTTGCCTAAACCGCAGAACAGTTCAAAAGTTTCTCCCTTGAGACCCGTCATCACGATGTCGGGGCGCTCGTCTCCGTTGTAGTCGCGAAAGTCGGTCCCCATTCCTGATATCTGCCGTCCATCACCATTGAAAGCCACTCCGGCTCGAATGGCAACTTCCTCAAATCGTCCGTTTCTCATGTTGTGAAACAGGAAATTACGCGCATTATCATTGGCGATGAAAGCGTCAAGAAAGCCGTCGTTGTCATAATCTGACACTGCCACACCCATGCCTTTCCCCATAAGCTTTCCAATCCCAGCCGCCAAGGAAACATCAGTGAAGGTGCCATCGCCATTGTTGTGGTAAAGAAGGCAGGGCTGACCGCGGTAGACATCCGGCGAACAATAAGTGCGTTGCCCACAAACCGGCTCGTCCTCGGGTGTCCAATCACAATAATTGGAAACCAACAAGTCCAAGTAGCCATCGTTGTCGTAGTCCATCCAGGCTGCTGCCACAGACCAGAGTTTCTTTCCGCTTCGGTCGTGCCCAGTCACCCCGGCACTTCTTGTGATATCCATGAATGTGCCATCGTGGTTGTTTCGATAGAGGGTATTTTCGTTCACACCGCAGACGTATAGGTCCTGCCACCCATCATTGTCAAAATCCCCAACAGCAGCGCCCATGGAGTAACCCAGACCCTGAACTCCTGCGCGCTCGGTTACATCACTGAAAATCCCATCGCCGTCGTTACGAAACAGTTTGTTCGAAAAGCGAGGATGCTCCTTTCGTAGAGAAGGTAGAGAAGCCCCATTGACCAAATAAATGTCTTGCCAACCATCATTGTTGAAGTCAATAACAGCTACACCACCAACAACCGTTTCAACTTGATACTTACGACCTGCCGCATCGTTACGAAGGATAAAATCAAGTCCCCCTTGTTTTGCGACCTCCCGAAAGCAGATAGAAGAAGGAGCGGCTTTGGAGAGAAAGGAGGGAGTCACGACAATGTTCGAATTCACCACCAACATCATCGCTGCCAAGGCTCCTATTCCCAGCCAAAGAGGTTTGAAATGCTCGGCGCCCCAGCCATGGAATCCGGATGTTGTTATTCGAGTCATCGAAAGCTTGCAGTTTGGTTTGTTGGCCCCGTCTTATTCCTCATCGTGGTTGCTGATTGTCTTGAGAGCGTCCATGAGAGGTTTGAGTGAAAGCATCGGAGAGCGCCCTCGAGCGTTCAAATGCGTTCTCGGCTTCTTGCTCGTGTCCAAGACGATGCAAAACCGTGCCCAACAGGTAATGAATGGCCCCCTTCTCATCAGGATAACCCTCACGCAGGGCAGCTTCGAGTAAGCGTCGAGCCTGACTGTCTTGCCCCGTTTTGGCATATGCCGTTCCCAACAGAACCTGGGCGCCAACATCTTCGGGCTGTGACTCTAACAGCTGGCGCAACGGAGCGATGGCACGTTCGTACTCTCTTGCCTTAATATAAGCCTCGGCCAAGATTCGTGAGGCTGACCTCCGCTGTGGATCCAGCCTCAAGGCCTGGCCGGCAGAACGGCATGCCTCTTCTGAATCGCCGGCCAGCAATTGGGCCGCTGCTAAACCGTCCCAGAGGGCAGGATCCCCAGGAACAATAGCGACAGCTTTGCGATACTCAGAGGCGGCAGCCAACCCATCGAGAGAAATGCGAAGCAAGAGCTCTCCCTGGACGACATGCACGAGCCAGCGGCTGGCATTCTCCTTGATACTTTGCACTCTCCTCTCGACACCACGGGCATAGCACAGGGCTAGCCAGTAATTGGCTTCCAATCTAAGTTGCGACCCCTGCCGTGCCGCCTCCAGGGGCGAAATGGCCTCTTCGTAGCGTTCGAGCCGGCTTAGCCCGATCCCTCGCCATAGAGATTCCTCCGTGCTCTTCGTTTTTGAGGAAATAGTGGCAACCAGGGATTCCCAGCGCTGCTCTTCGAATTGCTGCCGCGAGGTTAACGCCGTTTTAGCACCGGACGGCACGGAAGGTTGCATCACGGGTCGCGTGAGATCCGCCGGTAAGGCCACGGCAGCCGGCCACTCGCGAAAAGCCACAGTTAGCCGATACGGAGAGCGACTCGCGACTTCACTTAAGCAGTTTTTGGCTTTTTGAAAGTCCCCAAAGCTAACAGCGAGCACAGCCTCACCGACCATCGCGTCCAAATCGTTAGGGTTGGCCCCAAGAGCCTTCGAGAATTCAACCTTGGCTTGTTGGAACTGGGACCTCGATAAATACTCGTGTCCCACGACACCGTGCAGGCCAGGAAAATCGGGAGCCAGTCGGTGAACCCGCAACAATGCGTCGCGTTCCTTGGGATCCCGAGTCGTATGCAAAGCGAGAGCCTGCAATCTATAGAAATATGCCGCCCCTCGGGTGGTCGATAGCAATTGATCGGTAATGAGTCGAAAGCGCTCCAGGTAGAACTTGACGAGAGATAGCAACGGTTCTTGCGAAGAATTGCTAGCACTGGAGGCCATCAACTGCAAGGTCTCGGCCGCCCGGTCAAACGTCTGAAGGCGTGCAAAAGCTTCCGCCAGATAGCCTAACGCCGTGGAATCGGCGGGTCGAATCTCCCGCGCGTTCGACAAAAATTTTAGTGCCTTGATCGTTTCTCCAGATCGAAGATTGTCAATCCCTAGAAGTAAATTCACCAGATGGTCCCCAGGACGAAGAGCATAGGCTTGCTGCAAGAGTGGGATTGACTGGGCGTAGCGTCCCTGACGGTGAAGCTCGAAGCCTTGCCGCAGGAGACCTTCAAAGCGATCTCCCTTACTTGGGCCTGGCTGGGTGTGGGACTGGCTAACACCCAACCCAGCTTGGCCACACACCGAGACGAAGCCGCAAATAACGGAAATCAGAAACAATGTGATCCATCTCTGGCTGGTGGAATTGATCATTGATTTGCGGTCAACCTCTGCTTCGGAGCCAACCCGTCGGCTTATCATCGAATGAATTGCTGAACGAAACCGGCTCCTAGACCTACGGCCTCGAAATGTCTTTTGCACATCTTGATCTTGGTATGGACATCATCGTGACCGCAGGGAGTGTCCCGTTCGTCGTAGTAGATCAGGGCGCCTGAAACATGAAAGAAGGTGATCATTTCTTCGTTATCATCCAAAACGAGTGTGTGGACTTCACCTGGGGGCTCGAAGACATACATTCCCGCCCGAGCTACCCAATCGTGCTCGAGGTAACGCCACGAACCCTGTAGCACGTACCCATGAACAGGTGCTGGGTGGCAGTGCCGGCTCAACACGCCTTTCCTTCGCACCCTCAATAGATTCACCCACATTCCGCTTACCGTGTCTAACAATAGAGGTCGAAACCAGATGTTTTCTGCTTGGGGCACCCACAGACGTTCATCCTGCGGAATTGCCACTGTCGTGACATCTGCCACCATACCTGTGTTTGTTTCAAGCGGTTTCAGCATAAAAACCTGTCCTCCTCAAGGCTTCGAAATCAGTCTTGCATTACCTTTCAGAACAACCAGAATGGGCACCTTTCCAACGCTCGAACAAAGGGCCGCTACACCTGCCACGTCCCGCATGGTTTGCATCGACGGAACGTCCAACAGCTTGCCAACTCAAGGACTGATCGGATAGCAGACAACCGTAAATCGAAAGCCCGCGCGATAAAGCCACCAAGCTTCCCCGTGCCTCCCACTAGAAGTATCGTTTTCGCAGATTCTCTATCCCTCTCTTTGCGCTCATATCGATTTTCCTTTCAAAGTGCTATGTGAAAACCGTAGCCGTCTAACGCGTAGTTGAACGCCCCAGTTTTCTACCTAGAGCTTTTGGTGATCTCCTCATCCACACAAGACGTTTTGGAACGGTCGTGTCCTTAAGTGGTTCCTTGGCTCGTTTCGCCGGCAGAAATCGTTATCACAACATAGTTGGTTTCCTCTAGGCTTCACTCAATGCCGATTCTCACCGCGCGATGGGCAGCCTGCCACTTGCCTTCCCGCTCGTACAATGCGCTCCAGTGGGCATAGGCATTGCGGTTGTACTCGCACGTCAAGTTGATTCGTTCTGGGGCCTGAACTTCGTAATAAAGTTCTAACATCTGGCCGGGTATGAGCACTTCCGGCATTGGTGTCTTGGCGGTTACTTTCAAATCCAGACGTGAACGGAAAGAGGCTCGCAAATTCATCACCGGCCTGTTACCGTCGTTTCTAACAGTGAAACAAATACGAACGGCTCCTCCCTTCGTGACAGTGAACTGATCGGACTGAGCTCGCACTTCCAGCCATGGCTCCGACTGGGGGTCCCCATTTTCACTGAGTGTCTGCAGAAACCATGGCAGGTAATTGAAGACCAGTCCGGTTGTACGAGTGCCAAACAGCTCCGGCTGGTCGCCGAACCCAGCAAGCAATGACTTTTGGGGAACCACGAGAAAGCATGGATCCTTGGTGTGGGCAAAAACGTAACTCATCAGCCTTAGATGACTCGCGATGTGCAGGGCTTCACCCTGTTGCCGAGGAGATCCACCTTTGCTCTGAATATTCGCGGGTGGCCGCCACACGTCGGTCAACGTCCATTGCGCTACTCGCTGCAGCATGTCATCAATTTCAGGCAGGTTGGCCCAGGAATTAAACTTCATCAGGGCTGAAGGCAAAAGCCCCCCACAGAACGGCGAGCCCGAATAAAACGCGGGGGATTCCGTGATGGGAGCCAAAAACCCGCTCCGCACCGGATGCTCCCATTTCAACGCCTGATCCACTAGCCGCGCTGCGCCCTCCAGGTACGCTTCATCCCAGGTGGCTTCGTAGACATCGTTCAGGGTCATCAGCGGATGGCCGAGAGCACGCTCCATTGCTCCCACCTGGATTTTGGCATTCCGCAGAACCCAGTCGGCGATGCCTTTCGCACCCAGCAAGCCGATCGGCTCTCCGGTCAAGTAGCTGTACCAGATGAGCCCCTGCACGTAGCCCGCGTGATGCATGTTGGGACCTTCCGCGGTGTGATGCCCAAATGTCGCGTGGCTGTGCCCATGTTGCGCTCCCGCCCAGTCGACGTGCTGGCTGGAGTAGTGAATCGTATCGACATCGAGGTAATGCAATGCGCTGGCCAGGCCGATTCGCAGGGCATCACGGTCTCCGCTGCGAGCGAAATGCACCAGGCATCCGGCAGGCAAATCGTATTCGTTGTTGTCCCAAAGAAAGGTCCCCTTCAGATAGCCACCCGAGCTGTGATCACCGTAGTTCTCAAAGCCCAACCCGACTTTGTCAATAACGCGATCCTTCATGTGACTGGCCAGAGCCTTCTCAACGGCCGGATAGCCGCTGTCGCTGCTAGGAACCTGTGGGCCGAAGGCCCCGGATTTTGTGTACCATTCCGGCGTCGCTACTGCCAGCACCGGCCCGCCCGCCAACAGTTCTCCGTTAGACGGCTCAACACGTCCATCCCCGTAAAGCAATGCCAGGTGATGAGTCTTGCCGACCCCTTCGACCCAGTCATAGTTCCCGCCTTCCTCTGCCCAAAGCGACATTTCCAGTTGGCCGGATTTCCAGCGGAACGCCTTCGGGAACTGTTCCGGGAATCCCTCAATGCCGGCCCAGATCGCTCCATGGCCTTTCAGCTCCAGCGCCACCCACCCTCGGACGCGACTGCTTACTTTCGTGGAGTTCTCGCCGTCCCTGACGCGGCTGCTGACTTCGGCCTCTTGTACCAGGGCACCTTCCGAGCCGCCAAGACCTCCTTCATGGAGTGCAGCAGTTATGCCTTCGGCTGGCTGAATTCTCAGTGCGATTGATTTCACCACAACCTTGCTAGCCATCGACCCGCCCACATCATCGGCGTGACGGCTGTCAATGTTGGCTACGAAGTAATCAATCTCTATCAATTGGCTGCCAGCGTAAGCATGAATGCGAGCGCGATGATAAAAGCCAGTGGAAGGCTTCCCAGATTCAGCTAACTTCGTCTCCAAGAGAATCACAGCGTGCAAGGGGCCAGACTGTTCGACCTGAATCCTTTCAATTGGAAGTTCCAGACCATGCCAGGTCTTTCCGCCAACCTCTACGATCTCGGAGACGATCGGTTGTTTTTGAAGCACTTTGCCGCTGGCAAGCCGGACGTTTTCCAGAACGCCAAAGTGTCGTTTTGACACCAAGAAACGAATGGCCCCTGTGTCCACCTCGAGGCCGTCGGCTGTCGGCTGAATGCGCACTGCAGCGGAGGACGGCATGGAGCGGACCTGGTTGCCATAGGCAGCGGTATAATGGCCTTCTTTGGTCTTCGAGAAATCATGCATGAAGTCGAGATGCACCCACTTGATGCTCCCGTCTGGCCAAGTGGCCATCGATCGATTTTGGCTGGGTATTCTGGTGCCCTCAGAATTGAGAACAGCCACTTGCTCCGCCGAACTCAGTTCGCCTTGAGGCACAGGAAGGCCGAGACGCACCGGCCAGTTCCTGCCTTCCACGAACTGAGGTCCACTGACAGTAATGCCGGTTTCTCTATTCTCCGCGGCGGTGCGGACCAGCTTATCCGGTCTCCGAAGCGCAGCCGCAAGGAGGCGGTCGACAGAGGGCGCATCGGGCGTGGGATAGATTCGGACATAGTCAAAATAGACCGGTCCGGTCGAAACCGGGTCTCGGTAGCAAGCATCCACCCAGAACTCTATGGTTCCGCTTTCTGCGCCAAACGTCCCCAGAGAAATCTCGCTGCCTCCTTGATGGCGTTTCCAAGATTTCCCATCCAGCGAGATCGCCACCGCCCGACCTGGGTCATTCATAAAAACATTGTAGGGACCCGGATGGACCTTCATTCGGAAATGCAAACTCCGGCTGAGGCTGGGTTCCCGATCCTCCCGCACGGAATCGGATTTCAACACGGCCCCATCGGACCAGAAGATCTCGTTCGGGTTGTCTTCAAAGCTGGTGCGCCAATCGACTCCCTTCTGCTGTGGCCGCGTCGCGTTATCTAGGTCGATAGACACCAACGTCCACTTGCCGTCACCATCGCGATCCTCTTGAGTCATGAGACTTGTGTTGATGATACCCTGGTCCGATTCCAGCATCACTCCTCCCCGCGACTTGGGATGAGGTTGTGAAATAAGGGCGCCGGTCAGGTAAGCGTCCACTCGCCTTGGCCGAAACTCCAGGTTAGCCAGGCCGATTTCGCCCCGCCCGCTGGCTCGCACGCGCGCCCGAACACTGGCAGTTCCTGGACGAGTTGGGAAGACCCGTTGATATTCTTGCCACTCGGTGGTGGAGAACTGGGGTCCGGTGACCAGGGAGGAACTGACCGGGATCTCTTTTCCTGAAGCATCGTAACAGACCAGTTCAGGAAGCGCCTTGGTGGTCAAATCCACCTTCAACCGCACGTTGATTTCAAAGCTGTCACCCAGCTTGGCTTCATACCGTTGCGCAGATTCAAACGTGAATTCACCGACTACCGAAGAGGTGACTCTAGATCCGTCGGTTCCCGCCTCACTAATTTGCACGCCGCCCACGGCAGGCGGCAACCACGTGCTGGTGGCTGCGCTTTGCGCTACCGCGTGGGTCGTAAAGAAAACGAGGGGCACCAAGGTCAGCAGCGCACCGAGCGTGAGATTTCTATTTCGTCGATTCATGTTCATGAGTTTTGCGGGCAGAGCGTCGTCACTTGCCATTCCATGTTAGGAGACTCCGGGTATTGGCTCCAACCACCGCGAGCTTCGTCCCGCGGCCCCCCGAAACCAAGCGCCGAGTACCGCCGGCTCAAGCCCACAAAGGGTTAGGCAGCCAAGAGGATACCTCGCAGGCCCTGGCTCAATTCGAGAGAGTGATAGCAAGTTCTGGTAATTAGCCGCTGTTTGTTCTCTTCCTCCGCAGGTTTCCCTTCTTGTGCTCGTCGATCAGATAGTCCGCCAAACGCAGCCTCATCGCCAGTGTGGGATTCACGTATCCCGAAGAGACATAGCAGCTCCCATCCACCACGAAGAGGTTCTTCGTGCGCCTGAAAGAACTGGTTCAAGACCGACCTCTCGGGATCCTTCCCCATGCGGGCTCCCCACGTTATGAAGATTCCATCTCAGCGGGCCGGGGGTATTCGCGGTTATCGTCGCGTCTGCCTGCTGCGCGATCTCGTCGACCACGTCAAACAGGTGCCGATGCATAGCCTCTTCGTTGGGGCCCGCTGTAATGGATTCGAGGGACAACAACTGCAAGTCACTTCTCAGAGGGTTCCTTCGTCGGCGGAGCGTTCGGCGCTTGCTCATCTAGCGACTGCCAAACACGCATCTCGATGAACATCCGTCCGCATTCCCGCGAAAGAAGCAGGTTCTCTTCCTCATGAGCCGCCCGAACTCCAATCTCCATACGCAGCGTGCGACCACTAGTTTGTTGCACGCTAACAGGCGCTCTCGTTGTTCTCAATTTGTCTTCTTCTAATAAGCATTCGGGAATACTTATGTCATGGGCAGCGCAGCGAGCTCTACGAGAGCTCAGCTTGCAGCACGAGCTTCTGCGAGATCGCGTCGAGGCGGATATGCCGGCAGCACGCGAAGTGCATCTAAACAGTCCGTCAGTCTGGAAGCGGATGCGGGCTCTGAAGCGCTATTACGGGGATGCTGCTGAAATGCCGAAGCAACGGTCCTTATAGAAGACGACAGCTTTGCGGTCGAGTTGTTCTTTCGATCCGTGATGCCCGTCGTCGATGGGTCCGCACGCCCCGCGCATCAGTCACGGCTGAAGAAAAGAGCAACTCCGACAAATGCCATCCGAGCGTTTAATCTCAAGTGGCCTCGTTAGTCGTATATGTCGGCCAATGTTGTGAAGTTAATTTTTTGCCAGGAACAGCATCCTCCAAATTAATCTCCAAGCGACAAGAGAACCTTGGATCAGAACGACAAGCGCGCTCCGAACTGAATAGTTCGAGCATCACCAGCCCCAGTAATGATTCCCGCTGAGGACGATCCGATCGTGGTGTTGGGGACGCTGAAGTTCACCCGATTCAGGGCATTAAAAGCTTCCGCCCGGAACTGCAGCGTTGTTTTCTCCCCAAAACGGACATTACGGAAAAGTGAAAAATCCAGCTGGGCCAAACCAGGTCCGCGCACATCTGGCTCGGTTCGCGAGGTGTTACCAAACTGGAACTGGGGCGGCGCCACGAACGCACTGACATCGAACCAGCGCTGGATGCTGCGCTCTGATTCGGGCAGGTTGCCACTGCGAAACCGGTTAGGACGGCTGCCACCACCCAACGATCCGGTTAAGTTCTGGGCGGTAACCATTGACAGCGGCACGCCGCTGCGTAGGCTCAGAATCCCATTGATTTGCCAGCCGCCCAGCACTGCCGACGCCAGCTTATTCCCGCTGGCAAACCGTTTGCCAGCGCCGAAGGGCAATTCGTACAGGCCTGCCACCACGGCATTGTGCGTCCGATCAAAAGTGGAGATGGAGCGCTCCGCCTGGAAGTTATGATTATCCTGAAGCGCGATGGTTCCGACGGTTCGGAAACCGGCGAAGCCGGAAGCATCGTCAATCGATTTTTGAAAGGTGTACCACCCCAGCAGGCTCAGTCCCGAAGAGAAACGATGCTCCATTTTGAGCTGCAGTCCATGGTAGATGGAGTTGCCAATCGGTTCGCCGCTATAACCGATGTTGCCCCGGTTCGGGAAGGGCCGCAACGACTGGGCATTGCCAGGGCCAAGCCGATTTGCTGGAACCTGGTTAAGGTTTCTCCCAGAAATCATCAGATGTGTTCCCTTGCTCCCGACGTAAGTGGCATCCAGCAAGGTGTTGGCGAAAATCTCGTGCTGAACGCTTAGTGTCCACTCGTTCACCTGTGGCGTTGGGTATTCGGGTCCTATGGTTGAAACGGAGGAGAGCGGTGAAACGTCCCGGGTCACCGGCACGAACGGAAATGCTTCCGACAAGGTCAACGGAAACGTGATGCCGCCATCCACAGTTTGAAAGGTTTGCGAAGCCGTAAATCCCTGGGAAAACTGAGCCAGTGAGGCCAGGGTATTGATTGGGAGATAGTAAACACCGAAGGCTGCCCGGATGGCTGTTTTGCCATTGCCAAAAGGCGCATAGGCCAGGCCGAGGCGGGGAGCGAAGTTGTCGAAGTCACCTTTGAACAATGTCTCTGGCACTCCGGCTTCTCCGGAAAACAACAACTGCTGGGTGGCCAGGTCGAAAATGGACTGGCGATTCCAGCGCTCCTTGCGAGGCCGCGTGTACTCCCAGCGAACCCCAAGGTCCAGGGTCAAGCGCGGGTTGATCTTCCATTTGTCCTGTATGAATCCACCGTAGTATCTCCAGAAAGCGCCCCATTTCTGATCATTCACGGCTAGCGAGGCGTTGCTGGGGATTCCGAGCAGAAGGCTGGCGACCCCGTGCCCACCGGCAGCGGCGCCGCTTAGCATCGGGTTTCGGGTCGGCTGGGTGTCAAAAGTAAAGGACCCGGCGGTACCCAGAGGTTGGAAATTTCTGAAGTAAAGCGGCCGCCCTTCGAACCCGGTCTTAAGGGTGTGCGCTCCCTTGATCCAGGTAAGGTTGTCACCGAACTGATGGTTAACGTCGCCCTCGATGGACAGATTCCCTCCGTTCAAGCTGCTATACCCAGAAATGGAGACTGTCGGGAACAGGAATGGAGCTGCATTCTTAATCCCAAGCTGTTGGGCCCACCCCTGATAGGCTGAGACGGGGTTCAGCAGTGACTCGGTAAAGAGCACAGAGTATGTAAACTCATTCAGCAAGTTGGCGCGCAGGTTCGCCGTATCGCTGATGACCGCGTGATGTTGCCTTCCGGTGTTGAGCTTGTTAAAGGCGGCAGTGCCTCCAGCCTGTGCGGGTCTCCCGGGCCAAGCCTGCGGGTTCTCACTCTCGTTGGTCCCATACAAGTATCGGATCGAGAGCCGGTTTCCGGGAGTGAGGTTGTGATCGAACCGCATCATCACCGTGTTATTCTTATTTGTTCTGCCTCCGCTGGCGATGAAGTTGTTTGCCTGATTCGAATTATTCGGCAACGGATAGCCCTCTTCCAGCATGCGCAAAGCCACCGGGTGGAAACGGTCTGCTGGGATTCGACTGTTCGGGAAGGAAGTGCGGACGAAGCTGTTGCCAACTCTTTCGGTCGTATTCGGGTCATAGATCGTCAACGGACTTCCGCCGGGCCCCGAACGCGAGAAGTCTCCTGCCCGTTCCAAAGCAGTGGGAATGGTGGTCTGATTTAGCCCCTGGCCCACTTGTCTGGTGCCCTCGTACGTGAAATAGAAGAAGGTGCGGTTGCGTCCGTCGTAAAGTTTTGGCAGCCAGACCGGCCCGCCTATCGCGCCGCCAAACTGGTTGTAGCGCAGCTTTGCCTTGCCCTGGCCGGTTGAGTTGAAAAAGAAATTGTTAGCGTCAAACGCGTCATTGCGCAGGAACTCAAAGAGGCTGCCATGGAGCTGGTTGGTTCCGCTCTTTGTGACCACGTTCACTACGCCACCGGCACGCCCAAACTCGGCTCCAAAGGAGCCCGTTTGGACTTTGAATTCTTCGACACCTTCGAGTGGCGGGATGATTCGAGCGTCGCCTTGGTCCGTTGAGGTAGTCGCTCCTCCATCAATCAGGATATCCGCCGTGTTGTCCCGGCCTCCATTCACGTTGGTGGCCGCTGGCCCTCTCGGATTAGGCGTTGAACCGGGTGCGAGAGTGACCAGCATCAGGGCATTTCTCCCATTCAGCGGGAGTTCCAGAATTTTCCTCCGATCCACCAGAGTTCCAAGGGCTGCATCATCGGTGGCTACTAAAGGCGCACCTGCAACCACGTCGATTTGTTCC
>Ga0187893_10005094_pt1 | contig 24019 bp, 21 predicted proteins | sample MA1701074metaG_FD_139574 | JGI IMG/M metagenome (GOLD analysis project Ga0187893, IMG submission 139574) | White microbial mat communities from a basaltic lava cave in the Kipuka Kanohina Cave System on the Island of Hawaii, USA - MA170107-4 metaG ...
CCTCGCGACCGCGCGGCCGTCCGGCCCGTCACCACCACCGCGCGCGTTCGCTCCTCGGCTCCGATCGGCCGCCAACCTCGTTCCGCCTTCTCCAGCTCGATTCATTCACAGCCTCTGAGAGCTGATACGCCCGGGGCCGCACGATTCGAGCAAGGAGCGCCTGCCGGGGAGGAGGCTCAGAAAGCCCTCGGTCTCAGCCCATCACGCGGCGCACGAGCTCGTCGCGGCGCTGGTCGCGGACGGGACCCCACGTGGCGCGCGGGGGCTCCGCGCTCACGAGGGCGACTTGGCCGTCGGCGAGCGGCTCCTGGAGTTCGCGCAGGAGCGTCTTCGCGTGGAGGAGCCCCTTCGAGAGCACGGCGACCGCCCGGTCGCCGTGGTCGAGCAGGCCGGCGAGAGGGCGGTGGCCCGCGATCCACTTGACCCCTCCCTCCCCGATGAGCCCCTCCCTTCCCGCCACCTGGAGCACATAGGGGCCCTCCTCGCTCTTGAGCTTCGCCGGGAACTCCGCGTCCTTGACCGTGATCACCCGCACCCCGAGCGCCGCGAGCGCTCGAAGATCCTCGATCTCGTGCTCGATCACCTGCCGGGGGAAATCCGAGGGCTTCGGGCCATCGCCGAACGCGATGCGCGAGGCTTCCGCTGTCGGCAACGCCGTGCGGAAGGCGAGCGCGAGCCAAGCCGCGAGCTCTTCCATCGGGCGAACATCGTACAGGCTACTTCATCCACGGACGCAGCAGGCGGTATCGGGAAAGCTCCCGATTCGCGTCGTCCGTGCGGCCGTCCATCCGGTAGAGCGTGCCGAGAAGGAAGTGGACGTCGGCGTCGTCGGGCCGCTCCTTCGCGCACTCCTCGAGAACGCGAGCGACGCGGCCGCGCAGCTCCGCGCGGCTCGCGATGAAGTCGTAGTCCGTCCTCTCGCGACGGCTCGCGAGCGCGATCGCCGCCGCGCGCCGCAAAGCGAGGCTTGCATCCTTGAGCAACGGCTCGATGGCATCCGGGTGCCGCCGCACGACGCCCTCGATCGCGGCACGCCGGACCAGCGGGTGCGCGTCCAGGAGCGACGGGCGCAGGTCCGTGTCGTACCACGCGAGCAGCGACGCGGCGCCGGCCCGGTACACCGGGTTCGGATCGGCGAGGAGCTCGAGGAGGGGACCCTTGGCCTCGGGTCGCCGCGCGCGCCCGCCCGCGATGGTCCGCGCGAGCGGGACCCGGTGGTTCCTCGCGTGCGCGTCCGGGTACCACGCCTCGAAGTGCGGGTACTCCCAGCCGGGGAGCTCGGTCAGGTGGCAGGTCCGGCAGGCGTTCGGCAGCCCGAGCCGGCGCGTGTTCTCCACGGACGGGATCGACATCGTGTGGTCGCGCACCCGCCCGTGGCCGCCCTCGATGACGAGCGGCGGCATGTGGCAGTTGACGCACCGGCTCCCCGCGCTCTCCGGCGCGTGGTGGGTGTGCGCCGCGAGGTCCTTCGCGACGCCCTCATGGCACTGCGTGCAGGTCCAGTCGTCGTCGAGCGGCCGCATCAGGTCGCCGGGGATCGGGCGGCCCCCCGCGTCGGCGTGGCCATGGGGGTCGTGGCACTTCGTGCAGCGGATCGGGCCGCAGCGGCTCTCGAGGACGGGGATGTGGTTGTGGATCAGCTCCTTCGCTCGGCCGTCGGGATGGAGGTGGCGCTCGTCCTCGAGCCCCGCGACTTCGAAGCTCCCGTAGAAGTCGCCCCCCGGCCGGAACCCGGTCTTCACGAGAAGGTTCTCCGAGTGGCACTGGGCGCAGGCCTCGTTCGCCCGCTCGACGGCGAGCTTCACCGGGTTCACGACGGGGTCCCGGAGGTCGCTCAACCGCCTCCACTTGTCCGCGTGCAGGGCCGCGGGCCCGTGGCACCCCTCGCAGCCGACGACCTGCTCCTTCCAAGTCGTCGCGTAGGTGCCGGCGTCGGGGTCGTACCCGATCGCGTAGTCGGTCATGTGGCACATGCCGCAGCGGCTCGAGTAGTTGCGGTGGGGCCCGTACCACGAGTACGCGCTGTCCTTCGGGATCTCGAGCTTCGACGGCCCGCCGAAGATGAAGTCCGCGTAGTCGAACCACTTTCGCGGCGGGACCTCGACGAAGACGGGGAGCACCTGGATGCGGCCGCCCGGGAGCGTCGTCGTGAACATCTGCACGCGCCGGATGCCGATCACCTTCTCGACCGGGAACCTCCCCGTCTCTCCCCCAGGCCCCTCGCACTCCATCACCGGACCGGGGCCGAGCCTCTGCTCGACGTCGCGTGCCGTGAAGATCTCGCCGTCGAACGGCCGGGCCGATTCCGCGCCCGTGAAGTCGCGGATCGTGAGCGCGTGCGCGGTCTTCGACCAGCGCGCGTGGAGGTCGCCGTGGCACTCGGCGCAGGCTTCGCTCCCGGCGAACTCGTCCGGCCCCGGCGGCGCCGGGAGGGGAGGGGGCTTCGGGGGCCGCGGCTCGTCGCCCGCGACCGCAGTCTGCCTGCACGTGAGCCATGCCGCAGCGAGCGCGGCGAGTCCGAGGGCGAGGGCGGTCGTCCGCACCGCCCGATGATAACGCGGCTACTTGCCCGCGAGGCCCTGCTGGTACTGGGCTTCGGTGATCTTGTCGACCTGCGAGGACTGGAGCGTCACCTTGGCGCCGGTCTTCGCGTCCTTGAAGTCCACGGCGCCCGTGCGCCTCTTCGTGTCCACGTCCCTCGTGTAGTAGATGCGGCCGGACGCGGGATCGGTCACGCGGTAGTAGTGGCCGCCGCAGCCGGCGGCCGCAAGCAGGATGGCGATCAGGAACGTGCGTCTCACGGGATGACCCTCCCTTGGTCCGGGAATCCTACTTCGCGCCGACCTCGCGGGCGAACTCCTCCTCGGGCAGCTTCTCGACCTTCGAGGAACCGATGGTCACTTCCTTGCCGGTCTTCGCGTCGACGAGGCGGATGTCCCCGCTGGTCAGTCCGCGGCGCATCTCCCTCGTGTAGTACACGCGGCCGGAGTCGAGATCGGTCACGCGATGGGGCTCGTCGTTCGCGCACGCGGCCACGAGGAGGATGGCAGGAAGGAGGGCGCGTTTCACGGTACCGAGGATACGCGAGGCCGCGCGTTTCCGGCCCCCGACGCCCCCTCCCCTACGGCGCCCCGACCTGCCTTGCGTACTCCTCCTTGCTGATCCTCTCGATGACCGACGACTGGAGCGTCACCTTGGCGTTCGTCTTCCCGTCGGTGAACTCGGCGGAGCCGGAGTCGCGCTTGTCCACGTCCCGCGTGTAGTACACATGACCCGTGCGCGGGTCGGTGACCCTGTAGCGGCGGGCGCAGCCAAGGCAGAGGGCGAGGACGGCGAGTGCGAGGGCGATGCGCTTCACGGGCAAGAGCATAGCGGGTGTCCGGGACATGCTCACCCGCCGCGCAGACGCTCCTCGAGGCGGAGGCGCACGGCGGGCCACTCTTCCGCGACGATGCTGAAGTAGACCGTGTCGCGGACGCGGCCCCGGCTCGTGACCATGTGGCGCCGGAGGATGCCCTCCTCGGTCGCGCCGATGCCGAGGATGGCTTCCCGGGAAGCGGCGTTCAGGACGTCGGTCTTGAGCTCGACGCGGTTCAGCCGGAGCGTCTCGAAGGCGTGGCGGAGCATCTGGTACTTCGCCTCGACGTTGATCCCCGTCCGCTGCCAGGCCCGCGCGACCCAGGTCCAGCCGATCTCCACGCGGCGGTGAAGGGGCTCGAAGGCCAGGAATCGCGTGGAGCCGACGACGGTGCCGCTCGCCCGCTCCACGGTCGCGAACGGGAGGACCGTGCCGCCCGCCTGCCGCTCGAGGGCCTCCTCGATGTAGTCGCGCATCTCGTCGGCGTTCTCCACGTGGCCGGCGGGCCAACGCCAGAGCTCGGGGTCGAGGCCGACGGCGCAGAGGGCCGCGTGGTGGTCGCGGCGGAGCGGCTCGAGCCGGACGAGCCGGCCCTCGAGCGTGACCGGATCGAGGCGCACGCGCCCATGGTAGCCGGCGCTACTTCGTCTCGCCCTTCAGGCGCCACTCCGCGGCCTTGTCCGGCTTGCCCCACGCGTCGTAGAGGCGCACCACGCGCTCGAGCGACTCGCGCTTGTGGCGCAAGGCGCCCTCGGACGGATTCATCTTCTCGTAGCCCGTGAGCAGGAGCGGCTCCGCCTCGTCGTACCTTCCTTGGCCCGCGAAGCTCCCGCCGAGCAGGTTCTTGGCCCAGTGGTGGATCCAGACGCTCTCCGGCAGATTGGGCACGACGTCGGAGAGGATCGGCTCCGCTTCGGCGAACCTCCCGAGGTGGACCAGGATGGAGCCCAGGAACAGGTGGCTCAGCTCTCGCTGCAGATGCCCCCGCGGGCGGTGTTTGAGCTCGAGGCCCACGAGGTCGCGGGCGGGCGCCTCGGCCTCCGCCCAGCGCGCCGCGCCGATGAGCGCGATGACCGCGCCTAGCTGGTACGTCATGTGCTCCTCGGGCAGCGCTCCGTGGACGATGGGGATGTCCGGAAGGGCCTCAAGGAAGAGAGGTGCCGCCTCCTCGAAGCGGTCGAGGCGGTGGAGGACGAACGCGAGGTCCAGCCTCGTCTGCCGGAGGAGCTTGTTGCCCTTGTCGGCGTCCTTGAGCGCCTCCATGGCTTCCTCAAAGAGCTTCAGGGCCTCTTCGTCGAATCCCGCGAGTGTGGCCATGTTGCCCGCCGCCGCCGCGTGCTCGGTCTTGCCGGGGAAGCGCGCGCGGGCGATGTCGAGCGCCTCGCGGGTGATCGCGCGGCCTCCTCGATCCTGCCCAGTTGGCGCAGGGCCTGCCCGTGCCCGAACATCAACCGCAGGACGGCCGGGCTCGTCTCCCCCTTGGCCCGCCGCGTGGCCTCGAGCGCCTGACGGAACAGGACCTCGGCTTCCGCGTTCTCGCCCAGCTGCCACTTGACCTGGCCGAGGTTGCCGAGCACGGTCGCGGTTTCGGGATGGTCCTCGCCGAAGTTCCTGCGGTCGAGGTCGAGGGCCTCCTCGAAGCACCGGAGCGCGCGTTCGTGGTCCGCGAGCGCCTCGTAGGAGAGGCCCAAGGAGTTGACGATCACGGCGAGGTCGACGCCGCCGGGCACCAGCTCCCTCAGCACCGGCTCCGCCTCGCGCAGGAACCCGAGGGCCTCGTCGTACCTGCCTTTCTCGTTCATCGCCGCGCCGAGCTGTCCGAGCACCCTCGCCGTGCGCACGTGCCGGTCGCCGTACACCGCGCGGCTCAGTTCGAGAGCCTTGCCCAGGGCCGCCTCGGCCTCGTCGAAACGCTGCTCCCTCTGGAGCGTCTCGCCGAGCTCGCGGAGAGCCTCGATCGCGAGCGGGTTCGCGTCGCCGACGGAGGCGCGTGTGACACGGACGGCTTCCCGCGCCGCGCGCTCCGCTGCGGCGAAGTCGCCGCGCGTCGTGTGGATGCGGCAGATGTACGTGAGGATCTCTCCGATCCCGCGGTGCTCGCCGCCGAGGGCCGCGTACGTCGCGCGGGCCTCCTCGTAGAGGCGGAACGCGCCATCGTAGTCGCCCAATTGTCCGCGGACGTGCCCCAGCATGGTGAGCGCGCGCGCGACGTCCTCATGGCGGTCGCCGAGGATCCGCCGCTGGATCGCAAGCGCCTCGCGCAGCAGCGCCTCCGCCTCGTCGTGGCTCGCCCGGTCCTCGAGCACCTGGGCGAGCGACAGCATGTCCATCGCCACCTCGCGGTGCGCGGGGCCGTGCAGGCGTCGCCGCATCTCGAGCGCGTCGCGCGCGAACCGTTCGGCGCCGTGGAAGTCGCCGCGCTCGTCCAGCACGCATCCCTTGCTCCGGAGCGCGTCGGCCAGCACCTCGTGCTCGGGCCCGAGGGCCGGTCCGCCGATCTCCAACGCGCGGTCGAGGTGAGCGTTCGCGCGTTCGTAGAGGCCGAGGTTCACGAAGGCGCGTCCCATCGCGGTCCGGACGGTCGCCTCGACATCGGGCTGCGTCGCGAGCTGGCTCTCCATGCGCCGGTCGAAGTCGTCGAGCAGCTGGCGCACCGTGTAGTTGGGGCCGTTGTCCAGGTTCGGGTCGGCGGCGGCCACCATGTCGAGGAGGAAGGTCTGGATCGCCTCCGCGCGGCGCGCCTCGGCCCGCGCCTGCATCCATCCGAGGAGCGTCGCCACCAAGCCGCCGACGAGAGCGACAACGATGAGCAATGCCGCCACCACCCCGAAGCGGTGGCGCCGGACGTACTTGCGGACGCGATAGGTCACCGCCGGCGGGGTCGCGAGGACCGGTTCGTCGCAAAGGTAGCGCCCGATGTCCATCGCGAGGCCGTTCGCCGTCTCGTACCGCCGGGTGCGGTCCTTCTCGAGCGCCTTCATCACGATCCAGTCGAGGTCGCCGCGCATGAGCCGGCCGAGGAGGCTCGGTTTCGTGGCGCGGCTGTGCGCGACGGCTTGGAGCTCGTCGCCCATCGTCGACACCCGCGTGCTCGGCTTCGGCGGATCCACCTCGCGGATCGTGCGCAGGATCGCGCCGTAGCCCTTCGCGGCGAGCGTGGAGAGGTCGAAGGGCTTCGTGCCCGTCAGGAGCTCGTAGAGCAGGACGCCGAGCGAGTAGATGTCCGCGCGTGTGTCCACGTCGAGGCCGCTCAGCTCGGCCTGCTCCGGCGCCATGTACTCGGGCGTTCCGATCATCTGCTGGAGCTCGGTGAAGAGCGTCTTCTCGGTCAGCCGGTGGTCCGTTGCCTTGGCGACGACGAAGTCGATCACCTTCGGCACGGGCCGGCCGTCGTGGAGGGTCACGAGGATGTTCGACGGCTTCAGGTCGCGGTGGATGACGCCCTTCTGGTGGGCGTGCTGGACCGCGTGGCAGACCAGCTGGAAGAGCTCGAGCCGCCCGCCCGTGTCGACGTGGGTGTGGTCACAGTACTTCGTGATCGGCAGGCCCTTCACGAGTTCCATCACGAAGTAAGGGCGCCCGGTCGCCGTCGTGCCGGCGTCGAGGACCTTCGCGATGTTCGGGTGGTCCATGAGCGCGAGGGCCCGCCGCTCGGCCTCGAAGCGGCCGATCACCTGCTTCGTGTCCATCACGAGCTTGACGATCTTCAGCGCGACCTTGCGTCGGACCGGCTCGGTCTGATCCGCCATGTAGACCACGCCGAATCCGCCCTCGCCGATCTGCTGGAGCAGCTTGTAGCGGTCGAGGACGGTGCCAGGCCCCTCCGCGAGCGGCGTCGCCGGCTCGGCGAGGAAGTCGCCCATCGCGCCGTGCATCTGAAGGAGCCGCGCCACGCGGTCGCGCACCGGCCCGCCCCCGCACACGCGGTCGAGGAACGCCTTGCGCTCCCCCGCCGGCTTCTCGTGCGCCTGCTGGAAGAGCTCCTTGGCTTTCTCCTCGAGGTTCATTGCAGTCTCTCGTAGAGGAAGGACCTCGCGTACGTCCAGTCGCGCTCGGCGGTCCGCAGCGGCACGCCGAGCGCCTCGGCGATCTCGGGCAGGGCGAGCCCGGCGTAGAGCCGGAGCCGGACGACGGACCCCGCTCGAGCGTCTGCCTCCTCTAGGCGACGGATCGCCTCGTCCACCGCCAGGAAAGTCGTCGGATCGTCCTGGGCGACGAGATCGGCCAGATCCGCGGTGACCCGGGCCCGGCCGCCGCCCCTCTTGACCCGGCCGCGGGCGCGGGCGTGCTCGACGAGGATCCGCCGCATCGCCTCGGCCGCGGCGCCGTAGAAGTGCGCCTTCGAGGACCACGCCAGCGGCTGCGATCCCACGAGCCGGAGGTACGCCTCGTGCACGAGCGCCGTCGGCTGGAGCGTGTGGTCCTTGCGCTCGCCAGCCATCTGTCGCGCGGCGATCCGGTGCAGGTGGTCGTAGACCAGCGGCAGGAGGCCCTTGAAGTCCTCGGCCGTCCTGGCTTCCGTCAGGATCCGCGAGACCTCGCGCGACTCGTCCTCCTCGACCACGGCACCATCTTGCGTCGGCGGGGAAGGCGGCGTCCAGCCCGTGGGATGCGGGGGGGGTGGGGGGGCCGGTCCCCGCACGACCGGGGCACTCGTGCGGCGCGGCCGGGTCCTAGGGCGTTGTCCGCCGGCCGGTTGTGCCGACCCACGGCAGCGCCCGGCGAAGGTCACGGCGTCGGGACCGCTCGCACGCTCCGGATCTCGAACCGGCCGAACGCCGCCGGGTGCGGACCGTCGTGCCGCAGTCGGCTGTCGTAACCCGTTGTCGCGCCGAGGGTTGCGCTGACCGGGTGGCGCAAGGGTTGCTTAGGGAAGGAAGGACTTGGGGTTCTTGAGCTTTGCGGGCAGGTACTTGTCCATCACGTAGTTCAAGTCCCACTTCGCGAAGGCCTGCTGCTCGGCGCGGACGCCCATCGCCATCTGCTGCCTCACGGCCTTCTGCCACTTCGGTTGCATCTGGAAGAAGGGATCGTTCTTGAGCGCGTCCTTCGCCCGCTTGATGTCCACCTCGAGCAGCTTGTGCGTCGCATCCATCAGCTTGTGGTCGAGGATGTCCTGCGGCGTGACGCCGAGGAAGGTCGCCTGCGGAACGCAGAAGAACCGGCTGATGTGCGCCGCGTTGCCCGAGCCGACCTTGAGCGTGCGGTAGATGTTCGCGAACGCGTAGGGGTCGCAGTCGGTGAACGCGTAGACCGGGATGAACGGCTTCCCCCGGTGCTCGGAGAGCCGCCGGATGAACCGGCGCGTCGCGCGCGTCGGCACGCCGCCGAGCTCCACGAGGATGCAGTTCGCCTTCTGCCAGTACTTGTGGTAGTTGAGCCGCTCGAAGATGCCGCCTGTCTCGATCGCGAGGATGAACCTCGCGTCGGTGCGGAACCCCAGCCCCTCGACGCTGTGCGGGATCGTGTAGGAGCCGGAACCGAACCTCGTGCAGTCGATCTCGATCGTCTCGCCCGTCTCCGAGTCGGCGTCGAGGACGACAAGCTGGCCCGCGACCGCTCCGCCGTGCTCTTCCGGGTGGAAGCGCAGGTCCTCGCGCGAGACGTCGTACGTCGAGAAGAGCGCCTCGACGTCGTCCATGACGGCGTCCGACTCGGGCTGCTCGTCGAACTTCGCCTCGCCCCAGTTCTTCGACTGGTAGTACGCGTCCCTCTTGGTCGCGAAGTCGTTCCGCTCGATCATCTCCTTGCTGAGCGCCATGAAACGCAGCGTCTGCGCGAACGTCTTCACCGTGTTGTAGGTGAGCGCGCGCTCGACCTTCTGCTTCCCGATCTCGAAGTAGCCCTGCTTCTCGTCGTAGACGACGTTCGCGAGCGTGCGCGACGGGAAGTCGAGCCGCGGGCTCCCGCGCTTCCCGATCGTCCCGTGAAGCGAGCCCGCGACGTCCGTGATCTGGTCGATCACGACCTTCGCGCGCGCGTCCTTTCCCTTCTGCGCCGCCGTCGCCTTCCTCTTCGTAGCCATGCCCCCGAGCCCCCTGTTCTTCTAGTCCGCCTTGCGCGTCTTCTCGAGGATCGCCTTGAGATCGGTGCAGGTCTTGTTGCGCTCCGCGTCGCTGAGCTTCAGGATCTGCTGCAGCGCGATGCCGATGTGCGGCAGGTACATGTCGATGTAGCCGCGCTTGCGCGCCTCGTCGGCCGCGCGGCGGCTCTTGTTCACGTGAATGCCGACGCGCCGCCCGCACTCCTGGAGCGCGAGCTTGATCTCCTTCAGGATCTCGTCGTAGCTCGCGATCGCCTCCTTGGCCTCCGACGTGAAGGGCACCCAGACGCTCGCCATGTGCACGACGAGCACCAGCGGTCCGATCGGCGGCGAGCCCTTCGGCTGCTGGAGGTTGTAGTTGCGCCACGACGTGCCGACGACCGCCTTCGAGATCGCGCACGCGCCCGCCTGGTAGAGGAGCGGGACGCGGTTCGCGAACCGGAGCACCTGCGCCGGCTCCTCGGCCGGCAGCTTGCCGCCGAACGCGAGCGCGGCCTCGATCTGGAACGGGTTCCCGCGGTAGACGTCCGGCGGGCGCGTCGTCGACGTGTAGAACTCGGCGTCGAACTCCTTCTTGAGGCCGGCGACCAGTTGCGCCTCGCCGATCGGCGCGAGGCAGTCGGTCGGCGGGGCCATGAGCCGCGTCTGCTGGATCCCCTCGTAGAGGCGGTCCGCCTGGTCGCGCGCGATCGTCTTCGGGTGATAGCCCTCGCTGATCCCCGCGTGCTTCAGGATCTGCGCCGCCTTGTCCGGGCTCACCCGGCTGAAGTCCGTCTGGAGGAAGCCCTTGACGGTGCGGCTCCCCGTGTCGCGCATCATGTTGATGAGCACGCCGAGCTCGACGCCGTACGGGTGCGGCTTGATCTCCTTCGCGGGCGGCGGCAGCTCCTTCGACGCGCGCTCGTGGACCGTTTCGTTCCCGTCCGGGTCCTTGAAGACGATCTTGCTGTGCGGGTTCGCGACCGCGGTCTCCTTCAGGTACTCGTCGACGCTCTTCCCGTGCTTCTGGTAGCGCCCCTCGATCTCGAGGACGACCTTCGTCCCCTGCGCCACCTCCTCCTTCTCGCCGATCTCGGCGTCGCGCGCCTCGGGCGCGTTCTTCGCGAGGTCGATGCCCACGCGGAACCGGTGCGGCTTCGCCCGCCCGCCGGTCCGCGACGTGATCGTCGCCTGCTGCCCCGTCGTGAGCTGCGAGTAGAGCGCCGCGGCGCTGATCCCGATCCCCTGCTGCCCGCGGCTCATCCGGAGCCGGTGGAACTTCGACCCGTAGAGCAGCTTCCCGAAGATCTTCGGGATCTGCTCCTTCACGATCCCGGGGCCGTTGTCCTGCACGGAAACGATGAGCCTGTCCGCGCCCCCGAACCCCCTCTGCTTCTTGTTGCCGTTGGCGCCCTCGAGGAGGAGCTGCTGCCCCTCCTTCCGGGCAGCGACGTTCCGGATCTCCACGTGGATTTCGGGAAGGATCCCGGCCTCCTCGCACGCGTCGAGGGAGTTGTCCACCGCCTCGCGTACCGTGGTGAGCACGGCCTTGGCGGGGTTGTCGAATCCGAGCAGGTGGCGGTTCTTCGCGAAGAACTCCGCGACGGAGATCTCGCGCTGCGCCGCCGCCATCTCCTCGGCGGTCGCGTACTTGCCCTTCCGGATCATCGTTCTCGCGGATTCTACGGGCGGGCGGCGACGGCTCGCGGTCCTCTTCCTGCTGATCGGCTGCGCGGGCCCGGAAAGGAGGGGGGCAGGGGGGGAGGAAACGATCGTCGTGGACGGGCGGCCGATCGCCATCGGCGCGCGCGCCGTGCTCTGGTCCGAGCCGGGCGGCTTCCGCGCGACGCAGTTCGGCGAGCGCAAGGGCGCCGTGCGCATGATCGTCCTCCACTACGACGCTGCCGGCACTTCCGCGCAGTGCTTCCACGTCCTCGAGCGCCGCGGCCTCTCGTGCCACTTCCTCGTGGATCTCGACGGCACGATCTACCAGACGTGCGACACAAGGGCGCGTGCGTACCAGGCGGCGGAGTTCAACGACGGCTCGGTCGGGATCGAGATCGCGAACATCGGCGCGTACCCGAAACGGAAGGAGCTCGAGCGGCTCTACCCGTTCCCCGCGGGCGCGCGCCGCGGCGCGCTGCCGAAGGGGTTCGTCCCGCGGCCCGCGCGACCGGGGCCGCTGCGCGGCCGGATCCACGGCACCGAGCTCTGGCAGCACGACTTCACGGACGCGCAGTACGAGGCGCTCGGTCGGCTCGTCGGGACGCTGTGCGGCGCGCTCGACGTCCCTGCGCTGGCGCCGGGCGGGTCGGGAATCCTCGCGACGACCGGGACCTACCGGGGCATCGTGGGCCACTACCACCTGACGCCGAACAAGCTCGACCCGGGTCCGGCGTTCGACTGGGACCGGTTCCTCGCTCTCGTGCGGGCGAACCTCGCCCCAAAGCCGTAGCCGAGGTGGACACGGCCCGAGAGCTTGTGAGAAATCCCGGCGTCGGCCCGAAGCCAGCAGGGATTTGTTCACAAGCTCTGAGGGCACGTTAGACTCTCGCGTTTCCGCTGCCAGGGTGGCGGAGTGGTCAATCGCACCAGACTGTAAATCTGGCGGCTTCGGCCTGCGGGGGTTCGAATCCCTCCCCTGGCACCAACCTCCCCTTCCCGCTCCCCGAGCGGGTTTTTCCGGCTCCGACGAGTTCCGGCTCGCGGTCGCCTTCGGTCCAACGCGGTGCGCTGGAAGGCGTCGAAGTGGCGCCCTTACGCCAAAGCCCGCGCCAAAGTCCGTCGAGCTTCCCGCGGCGCCCCGAAGGCCGTGCAGCTCGAGTTTCGTGTACGTGTTCGCCGTGAGAACGGGAGTCGAGTGGCGCATGAGGCGCTGGGCCTCTTGGAGCCGCCGGCGCGCGGGCAACGGGCGAGAGAGTCAAGCGCGCGCACGGCGCCACGTCACGAAGGCTGCCGCTACGCAGAACAGCAGGAGCGCGGGAGGTTCCTGCACGGATTCCGAGAGAGGGGGCGGCGGGGCGGTCGAGAACGTGGCCGTGAAGGCGAGGTTGAGCGGCGGCGCGGTGTTGAATTCGCGCCGAGTCCAGGCGGTTGATCCGACGTCCGCGAGATCGAAGAAGTCCAGCTCAAAAACCTGGCCGACGGGGTACTGGTTGAGGAGGCCCCAGATCACCTCGCCCCGCTGTTCCTCGCGCGCGAAGAGCACGATCGTCTCCCCTGCCGCAAACGCGAGCGGCCCGGTCGTGAAGCCGTAGGGGGCGAAGGTGTTCGTGCTCACGAGAACCTGGTCGCTTTCGAAGAGAAGCGGACCCGAGACGCGCTGACCCGCGACATCCCACCGCGCGACGAAGGCCCTGAACGTGATGCCCGCCTCGGCCGCGAGCGCTTCCAGCGTGAAGGCTTCGAGCACGGTGTCCAGCGTCGGCACGATCACCGTCTGCGCCTTGTAGGTCGTGTTGTTCTGGAACGCGCCTTGGCCGGGTGAGTTAACGATGACGGTGTCAGCCCCCGCCTCCAACGTCGCGGTCCCGATGAGCGCGGCGACCGCGCAGGCGCCAAGCCGGCACGACACCCCGCGCGTCCGGTGAACCATACCGCCCTCCTATCCGCCCGACGAGGCTACTCCCTGAGCGTCGAGGCTGTCAAGCCGAGCGGAGCCGCGGTAGTGAGTCAGTTTCCCGGCAAACTGACCCACTACCGGAGCCGCGTATGGTCATTCTGGGCGGCTACGATTCCGGCTGTGCTGCCGCGTCGCTCTTGCGCCGCCCCCGCGCCCTCCCCCGCGCCGGAGTCGCCTCTCGGGCGGGTCGAGCGGAACCTGCGGATCATCCACGGCCGCGCGATGGGCCGGAGCCTCCGCGACCTGGCCGACGAGCTGGGGATGTCCGCCAGCGGCGTCCGCGGCGTGGCGCTCCGGTTCGAGCAGGAGATCGCGCTGCGGCGGTCCCGCGGACACCAAGGCCGTACGCGCCGTTTCCCTACCCTCGCCTGACCCCGAGGCGCTCGGCGCCGCCGCGGTCGCGTGGGCGGCGAAGGAGGAGGGGGCGCGGGGGGCCCCGCACCCCCTTTTCCTGGTCAGAAGATGTAGAGCAGCTCGTCGAGGTCGGGCGCCGAGGCCCGGTAGTTGTAGTCCCGCGAGAGGCGCGCGAGCGCCGGCACCTGCTGCGGGTCGCCAATGAGGCCCAGTCCCACGGCCGCGAGCGCGCGGACCGGCGCGGGCTCGTTCCGGCTCTCGAGGAAGGAGACCAGCGGCGCCAGCGCGCGCTGGTCGCCGATCGCGCCGAGCGCGCTCACGACCTGCCCCTGTACGACGAAGGACGAAGCGGTGCGCAGCTGCTCGAGCAGGTGCGGCACCGTCGCCGCATCGCGCAAGAGCCCGAGACCGGTCGCCGCGTCGCGGCGGAGATCGACGTTCGTGCGCTCCGCGAGCGCGAGGTAGAGCGCGTCCTTCACCGCCGGGCGAGCGTCGCCGAGGAGACCCAGCGCGACGCAGGCGAACCCGCGGAGCGTGGCGTCGCCCGGACGCGACACGATCTCCACGAGGTCGTCCCGCGCGTCCAGGTCCTTCACGAGCCCGCGGGCGAGCAGGAACGCGGCCCGCGTCTCACTGTCGTGGATCCGGGCGGAGAGATCCGCGAGCTTGGCCACGATCCGCCGGCGCAGCGCGGGATCGAGGGGCTCGACGCCCGGCGTCTCGGCCGCGCGGTCGGCGTACCAGACGCACGTCCCGAGACCGAGGGCCGCGAAGGCGCGCGCCCCGGGGTGGCCGTCCTCGGCCTCCGCGAGCAGCGCGAGCAGCGCGTCGCTGGTGCCGATGCGGCCGAGCGAGACCAGCGCGAAGTTCCGGGTCGTCGCGTCCGTTCCGGCGCGGCGGATCGTCTTCAGGAGCGTGGCCACGGTCTCCGCCTTCATGTCCTCGCGCGCATGCTCGCCGAGGGCTCCCGCCGCAAGCGCCGCGGAGCGCTGGACGAGCGCGCCCATCCGCCGCGAGGCGAGGGTCCGCATCAGCGCGGGCAGCGCCGCCGCGTCGCCGAGCTTGCCGAGCGCGTAGCCCGCGAAGGGCCGGACGCGCGCAGGTACCTCCTTGCCGCGGAAGCACCCCTCGAGCAGGATCTCCTCGAGAGCGGGCCGGGCGCGGCCGTCGCCGATGAGCCCGAGACCCACGAGGATCCCCGCCGGCACGTTGTCGTCGGGATAGCGAAGGGGGAGGAGCTCGAGGAGGGGGGCCACCGCCTCCGTGTCGCGGCGGAGTCCGAGCGCCACCGCGGCCCAGGTCCGCTCGCGCGTACGGAGCGTCTCGTCGGCGACCGCCGCGAGCAGGATCCGGCGCACCTCCGCGCGCGCGCCGTCGTCGAGGTCCGGCAAGAGGCCGAGCGCGAGCACGGCCGACTCGCGGGCCTGACCGCCGAAGTCGATCCGCTGGCCGCTCTTGTCCTCGTGACGATTCCTCAGCACCGCGTCAAGGAGCGGGACGATCGCACCGGTGCCGAGCTTCGCGACCGCGATGAGCGCGCCGCCGTGGACGTCCTCGTTCTCGTCCCGCCGGTCGATGCAGCCGCGGAGCGCCGGGATGACGCACTTCTGGATCTCGTGCTGCGTCGCGCGCCGCGGATTGCGCCGGTTCTCGCGGTCGCCCCTGCCGGCGGCCATCCAGCCCGTGTCGGTCACGATCCCGCGGTCGGGCGACCGGACGTTCAGGATCTCGTCGTTGTTGTAGGCCCACCAGAAGCGCCAGCTGTCATATCCCACCGTCTTCGTCGTCCGCGCGCCTCTCGCGCCGCCCGGCGGCCCCGACGGGCCGGGCTGCGGCGCGCCGCCGCCGGGTGTGTCCTGGCCGTGCTCGGAGTGCCCCGACGTGGGCCCCTGCGGATCGGGGCCGCCGGTCTCCGGGGTTCCTCCCGGGGTCGGATCCGTAGGCGGGGGCGGCGGGGGCTCGGGATCGCTCGGCTCGCGCAGCCCCGGCGGGACGCCGCCGTTCGGGCCGCGGAACGCGCCGCCGTGGCCGACGGCCAGCGGCAGCGGGGCGAGCAGGAGGGCCAGGAGGGCGGGCACGAAGCGGGCGAGATCGAGCACAAGACCGCGGGGGCGCATGAGATCTCCTTTCGATGCGTCCCATCGCACCTGGCGTGCCGCGCGTCGCCGCCGGATTCCGGAGGAGACAGTCAATCGAAATAATGCAAATAAGTGTTGCAAATCAGAGGCAGGAGGAGCGGCGCGCCGCGCGCGCGAGGAGGGCGGGCGGGTAACGGCGTTACGGCAGGGGAACCCACGCCTCCGCGTCCTCGGGGCGCGTGTCGCCGCGGGAGCGGACGCGCGCGGCCATGGCGCAGCCGAGCAGCGCGGTGAGCGCGGGGAAGGAGGCGACCGCGTAGTCGCGCCGGGCGACGTCGACCCGGAACCCGAGCGCGCCTTCCGCGAGCGCGGTCAGGATGCGCGCGCGCCGGTCGACCGCGGCGGGGGACGTGCCCGAGAGCTGCGCGTGGGGCAGCCCGAGCTCGCGCAGGACGGCGGCGGCATCGATCTCGAGGAGCAGCGGAAAGGCCGCGTCCCGGAGCAGGGGAAGTGCAGCGAGGAAGAGGGGCAGGCGGCGCCGGTCGAGCGCGGGGATCGACTCGTGGGGGACGCGGAGCGGGTGCTTCGCGCCCCGCGGCGAGGCTGCGGCGAACTCGCGGGCGCGCCGGAAGAGCAGGTCGGGCGGCAGCGCGACGTCGAGCGAGCGGCGGAGGCCCAGGAAGTCCAGGAAGGAAGCCGGCAGCGAGCAGGGCGCGGCGAGACCGCACGGGGAGGACACCGGCGGCGGCGCCTCTCCCTCCTCGATACGGTGCACGTGCAGGTGAAGGGCCTCCAGCGCGCCCGCTGCCGCCCACCAACGCGCCGGCCCGCGGGGGCGTGCAGGAGAGAGATAGGGGGCGAGTCCTTGGACGTCGGCCATCCCCGCCCATCGTACTGGACGCTGCGCAGCTCTCGCGGGGGGCGGCTCGCGAGCGCGCGCCGCGTCGGCCCCCGCTGGCCCCCCCCTGACGGCCGCGCGCCCACGGCCGACGAAAAAACCGGCGCCGCCCGAGGGGGCGGCGCCGGCCGATTTCGTGCTGCCCTCTCGTCCCTAGAGGATGAAGAGCAACTCGTCGAGGTCCGGGACGGAAGAGCGGTAGTTGTAGTTCTGCGAGAGGCGCGCGAGCGGCGGCATCTCGCGGAGGTCGCCGATCATGCCGAGACCGACGGCCGCCATGGCGCGCGTCGCCGTGTTCATCGACGTGTCGTCGAGGATCTGCACCAGCGGGGCGATCGCGGTGTGGTCGCCGATCGTGCCGATCGCCGTGATCAGCTGGCCCTGCACCGCGAAGGACTGCGCATTGCTGAGCATGTCGAGGAGCAGCTTGACCACGTCCGCGTCGCGCAGGAGGCCGAGGCCCGTCGCCGCATCGCGGCGCAGGTCGGCGTTCTTGCGCTCCTCGAGCGCGATCTTGAGAGCGTCCTTGACCGTGTCGCTGGCATCGCCCATGAGACCGAGCGCGACGCAGCTGAACCCGCGGAGGACCGGGTCGCCGCTCTTGCTCGAGGCGATGGTCACGAGCTCCTCGGTCGCCGTGACGTCGCGCACGAGGCCGCGCGCGAGCATGAAGGCCGCCTTCGTGTCGGCGTCCTTGTACTTCTCGGAGAGCTTGGCGAGGCGCTCGACGATCTTCTTGCGGAGGCCGGCGTCCATCTTCTCCACCTTGCCCTCGGCCGCGTCGCGGTCGTTGTAGAACACGCGCGTGCCGAGGCCCAGCGCCGCGAAAGGACGCGTGCCGTACTGGCCGTTGTCGGCGAGGTCCATGAGCGTCTCGAGCGCCTTGTCCGTGCCGATCTGGGAGAGCGCGATCACGGCGAAGTTCTCGCCGGTCGCGTCGCCGCCGGAGTTGTTCAGGTACTGGAGGAGGGCCGCGACCGCCTTCTCCTTGTTCGCCGGGTCCGGCTCGATTGCGGCGAGCGGCCCGATGGCGATCGCCGCGCTGCGCTTCACGAAGCGACCCAGCTTGCGCGAATTGAGCACGCTGAGGAGGGTCGGCAGCGCCCTCGGATCGCCGATCTTCATCAGCGCGTAGCCGATGAAGGAGCGCATCCGGTCGGAACCGGAGAGGTCCTGGCCGAAGAGCGTGCCCTTCGCGAGGCCTTCCTGGAGCGCCTCGCGGATCGCCTGCGTCTGCTCGCAGTTGCCGATGAGGCCGATGCCGCAGACGAGGCCCGCCGGGATGTTCTCGTCCTTGTAGGTCTTGCCGAGCCGCTCGACGAGCGGCCGAACGGCCTCCCCGTCGCGCTGGAGGCCTAGGCACACCGCCGCCCACGCGCGCTCGCGCGTGCGGAGCCCCTCGTCGTCGATCGCGGCGAGGCAGATCCGCCGGATCTGCTCCTTGGTCGCGTCGTCGATGTTGGGCATGAGCCCGAGCGCGATGACGCCGGACTCGGTCGCCTGGTAGCCGAACTTGATCGACTGGCCCTTCTCGTTCTGGTAGCGGTTCCAGATCGTCGCCTCGAAGAGCGGGAGGTACTTCGCCGTCCCGATCTTGCCGAGGGCCGTGATCGCGCCGCCCTGGACGTCCTCATGGTCGTTGGGACGGTCGATCGTGGCGAGCAGCGCCGGGATGATCGTCTTCATGACCGCGCGCTCGGTCGGGCGCGTCGCATTGCGCCGGTTCTCCTCGTCCTTCTTGGAGGAGAAGAAGATCGGCGAGGAGGACGACGTCCGCGCGGAGTAGATGTGGCTCTTGAGGTTCAGGATGTCGTCGCTGTTGTAGCCCCACCAGAAGCGCCACGACTCGAACGTCAGGCTCTTCGTCGTCGCACGCTTCTGCTGCGGGCCGCCCGTGGGGCCGACCGGAGTCGGCGCCTGGTCGCCGCCCGAGTTCTCACCGCCTGTGTCCTGGGGCGTGGTCGGCGCGGGGGCCGGACCGCCCGGCGTCGTCGGGCCACCGGGATCACCGGGGTCGGACGGGGGGGGCGGCGGGGGCTCGGGGTCGCTCGGCTCGCGCAGCCCCGGCGGCACGCCGCCGTTCGGGCCGCGGAACGAGCCGCCGTGCGCGCTGGCGTCGCCGGCAACGTAGCCGACCACGCTGAGCACGAGGGCCAAGAACAGGATTCGGTTCATCGAAACTCGCCTCCGTTGGGGACTTCTCTTGCCGGGAAGACCTCTTCCCGCGGGGGGATGCTAGGCAAAGACCGTACCGGTCGTGATTCACGTTCGCGTCACCGCGAACGCCGGCCGGCGCAGGGGCCGTAGATGCCCTAAGTATATGGCAGAAAGCGCTTTGCCGCCAAAGCGACCTCCACCGCCTCCGTGCGGGCCTGGTTACGTCAAGGTAACAGGCCTTACCTCCCGGTTTCGCACAGCCGGGGTGATCCAGACCCCCGCGACTCGCCGCCGGTTGATCGACCCGCGTCGATCCTGTCCCTTCGTCCCCTTGATGCACAATGAAGAGTTGTGCCCTATCGCGAGCGCGTGCGCTGGCCCGGCTGGTTCCTCGTCTCGCTGGGGTTCGCCGTCGTCGCGGGCTATGTGACCCTCTGGAAGAGCGTGGCGCCCACATGGGGGTTCGCGCTCGCGGCGCTCCCCTTCCTCCTCGCGGCCTACGCGCTCTGGCGCCTGCGCTTCCTCGAGATCGAGTTCGGGCCCTCGGGGATCGGATACGGCTTCGGGAGGGTCACGCATCGCGTGCCGAGGGATCGGATCCTCGACGCGACGGCAAGGGACTACTCGGTGGCGCGCTACATGGGATGGGGCTACCGGCTCGGCTGGGAGCGAGGCGAGAGGGCCTACTCGGTGTTCGGCTTCCCCCGGGGCGTGCTCGTGCACTTCACCGACGACCGGGGACGCCGTCGCACGGTGTTCCTCTCGAGCGGCGCCCCCGAGGCGGCCCTGGCCGCGCTTGGAGCGTAAGGTTTCCTTCCGATCTCGATCATGCCGGTGAGAATGCCCTGGGCGCGGGACTTTGGCGCTCGCAGACCTGTAGCCAGTAAGAAAAAGCTACGATTCCGGAAAGCGTCGTCGGGGACTCTGCAGCGGGAATCCGTGGACGACAGCGTCCTAACTTGTTTATTTACAATGTATTACGTCCTAGGATCTATCCCGCCAACAGGCCTCGGCTCATCTTGGCACGGGCTGTGTTATGTATCCGAGTGCCCAACGCAGGTGCAACGCCTGCAAGTCTCTCTCATACCTACCTCCACTTTCTTGCCGAATGGGCCCGGCGCCGCCAGGCGACCGGGCCCAACCTTTTTCCGCCCGGCTTCGAGTGAGGGACTAGCCGCCGCGCCCGGAGGCCAGGCGGCGCAGCAAGCCCTCGCGATTTGTCCACAAGCTCACGGTCCCCACGTCGCCCCCTGGCGTATCCTTCTCGCCCATGCCGACGCGCTGGGAACGCGTGAAGATCGCGGTCACGGTCGGGCCTGCGTCCGCGTCGCCCCGGGTCCTCGCGGACATGATCCGGGAAGGCGTCGATGCCGTCCGGATCAATGCGTCGCACGTGGAGCCCGAGGCGGTGGGCCGGTGGGTGGGTCTCATCCGTCGCGCGGGGCGGCGCGTCGGCCGGGACGTCGCGGTCATGCTCGACCTGCAGGGGATCAAGCGGCGGATCGGGGACCTCCCGGAGCCCGTGCGGCTCGTGGAGGGCGAGAAAGTCGTGCTGGCAGAGGGCGGGGGCGCGGGGACGATCCCGGTGCGCCTCGCGTCCATCCTGCCCCATCTTCGGCGCGGCGCCGACCTCTTCCTGTCCGACGGGTTCCTCCGCCTCGAGGTGCTCTCGGTCAAGCGGCAGGAGATCGTCGGCCGCGTCGTGCGGGGCGGGCTCCTGAAGTCGCGCGCCGGGATCAACCTGCCCGGGCTCCCCGTGCTTCTGAGCGTGCCCACGCGCCGCGATGTGCAGCACGTGCGCGCGGGCGTCGCGGCAGGCGTCGACTTCCTCGCGCTCTCCTTCGTGCGGACCGCCGCGGACCTGTGGCGCTGCCGCCGCCACGCCGCGGGCGTCCCGATCATCGCCAAGATCGAGCGTCCCGAGGCGGTCGCCGCGATCGACGAGATCACGGCGTCGAGCGACGGGATCCTGATCGCGCGCGGCGACCTCGCGGTGGAGATGCGGCCGGAGGAGCTGCCCGTGCTCCAGAAGAGCCTCATCGGCGCCGCGAAACGGGCGAGGAAGCCCGTGATGGTCGCGACCGAGATGCTCGCGTCGATGGTCCACAGCCCGCGCCCGACCCGCGCGGAGCTGCTCGACGTCGGCAACGCGGTCCTCGACGGCGCGGACGCGACGCTCCTTTCCGACGAGACCGCGATCGGCCGCGACCCGGCGCGCGCGGTGCGCTACATGCAGCGCATCCTCTCGACGGTCGAGAACTCGCTGCTTACGTACGACCTCGAGCTGCCGAGCCTCAGGGGGCGCGCGGGCTCGCGCCCGGACTGGGCGGTCGCCGACGCCGCGGTCGAGACCGCGCGCAAGGTGCAGGCGCGGGCGATCGTGACGATCACGGCGTCGGGCCGGACCGCGCGGCTGATCAGCGCGGACCGCCCTTCGGTGCCGATCTTCTCCTTCGCGACGGACCCCGGCGTGCGCCGCCGGGTGGCGCTCATGTGGGGGGTCGCGGCGGACACCGTCAAGCCGATCCGCGATGCGGAGAAGATCATCGCGCACCTCCTCCAGCGGCTGCGTCGCGATTCGGCGGTGCGCCGCGGCGACCGGGTCGTGTTCGTGTACGGATCGCCCCTCTGGGCGGAAGGCACGAAGACGAACACGGTGCGGGTCGCCGAGGTGTAGGCGGGGGGCGGGGGCGCGGGGGAGGGGGCCCCGCCGCGCTACGCCGCCTCTTCCGCCCGCTCGAGCTGCCGGTCGAGGACGAAGAACCGGAAGCAGGACTGGAGGATCGAGGCCGCGGGCACCGCGAGGAGCGCGCCCGTGATCCCGTAGGCGTTCTGGCCCGCGATCAGCGCGAAGACCACGACGACCGGGTGGATCTTGCTCGCGCTTCCCATGATCTTCGGGTTGAGGAAGTTCGCCTCGATGAAGTGGATGAGGAGGATCCAGCCGAGCGTGAGCGCGCCGCGCTCGAGCCCGCTCGTCCCCCACGCGATCAGCACGATCGGGATCGAGGAGAGGATGGTCCCGAAGATCGGGATGATGCTGAAGACGCCGGCGACGAAGCCCAGCAGGAGCGAGTAGCGCACGCCAAGGAACTGGAGGCCGATCCACGTGAGGATCGCGTTGACGAGGCAGATCAGGAGTTGTCCGCGGATCACGCCGGCGAGCCCGCGGTCGAGGTATCCCGCGAGCCGCAGCCACGTCTCGCGATGGCGCTCCGGCGGCACCGAGCTGATGAAGGCGAGCAGTCGCGGCTTGTCGATGCAGAGGAACGCCGTGATCATCAGCACGAGCACGGTCAGGACGAACGCCTTCACCATCGCCCGCGCGGCGTTCAACGCGAAGCCGAGCGCGACGTCCACGTGGCCCGAGAGCTCCTGGATGTACCGGAAGAGGTCGAACCGGACGTCCTCCCGCTCGAGCGCGTCGAGCCGTTCGATCCGGTCGCGATCGATCGCGAGGAACTCGCCGCCGAGCCGGAGCACCAGCTGCGCTTCGCTCTCGGCTGCGACGACGCCGGTCATCTCGCCGCCCCCCTTGAAGGTCACGCGATAGCGCGGCGGCGGATGGTCGGCGGGGGACTTGGGCGGCGCGGGCTCCTCGTCGCCAGCCTCCTCCTTCCCGTCCCCCTTCCCTTCCCCGGACCCCTTCTCCTCCCCCTTCGCGGGCTCCCGCTCCTTCTTCACCTCGCGTTCCCACCAGTCCACGGCGCGCTGCCCGAACGACTCCAGCCACGCCCGCCCCTTCGGGAGGTCCTCTTGGACCTGGTCGATCTGCGCCGAGAGCGCGGGGATCGTGAACTTCACGCCGAGGAAGAGGCAGAAGATCAGGACGAGGTAGATGACGACGATCGACCCGGCGCGCCCGAGGTGGAGCCCTTTCGGCAGCCGGACCCGGGCCATCCGGTCCACGAGGGGATCGATCAGATACGCGGCAAAAAGCGCGATCAGGAATGGCGCGAGGACGGCGCGCAGGAGGAAAATGAGCGCGCCGATGATCCCCAGGAAGACGAGCAGCAGGACGACGCGTTTGCGCCGACGAATCGCTTCGAGCCGCTCGTCCATCGCCGCGCGTTGTAACACACGGATGGTACGGCTTCTCCTGCTCGCCCTCCTCGCCGCCCCGGCCGCGGCGGAGGACTTCGAGCGGGCGCTCCGGTCGCTCAAGGCGGACGACCGGGACCGCCGGCAGGCGGCGCTTGACGCGTTCGCGAGCGGCGACCTCGCGGCCGCGACCCCGGCCCAGCGCGATCGGGCGCTCGAGGCGCTGAAGCGGTTCCTGTCGGGCCGCTCCCCCGGCGAGGAGCGGGCGCAAGCCTTCCGCGCGATCGGGCGGCTCGGCTCGGACCGGGGTTTCACGGCGCTCCTCGACCGGCTCGCCGAGGAGACCGACGACCGGGTGCTCGAGGCGGCGGAGCAGGCCTTCGCCGGGGCGCCGGAGGCGCTCGGCGACGAGGTGTCGCGCCGCATCGAGAAGGCCGAGGACCCGCTCGTGCGGGCCGTCTACGTGGGCATCCTCGGAGCGGTTCCGGGCTCAGAGCCGCGGATGCGCATGCGCACCACGATGCCCGATGACTGGTGCCCGCGGGCGGCGGCGGCACACGCGCTTGCCCGGGACAGGTCGCCCGAGGCGCTGCCGCCGCTCGTCGCGCTGCTCGGCTCCGAGGACCCCGCCCTCGTGACGGCCGCCGTCGAGTCGCTCACCCGGCTCACGCGGCTCGACTTCGGACGCGATCTCGTCGCTTGGAGGACCTGGTGGGAGACGCGCGACGCGCTGGCGCCGCTGGACGAGGCCCTCTCGAAGAAGGAGGGGGGCGCGGGGGGAGGGGACGAGCCGAAGCCGGACGGCGAGCGGCGCACGGTCGCGGAGAGGCCCGCGCGGAGGACGATCGGGGGGACCTACTTCGGCATCCCGGTCACGGCGGGGAAGGTCGCGTTCGTCTGCGACGTGAGCGGGTCGATGCGGTACAAGCTCGAGATCGCCTACGACCAGCTCTCGCGGGCCGTGAAGGCGCTCCCCTCGACGACGCGGTTCGAGGTCGTCTTTTTCAACGAGCACGTCTACCCGTGGCGAGGCCGTCTCTGCCGCGCCGACCCGGTGACGAAAGCGATGCTCTGTCGCTACCTGGCGACGATCGAGATCAAGTCGTACACGAACCTCTTCGACTCGATCGAGGTCGCGCTCGGCCTCGGCGCGGACGAGGTCTTCGTCATCTCCGACGGCGAGCCGAACCGGGGCCGGAAGCAGTTCCCCGACGACATCTGCGCCGAGCTGAGGCGCATCAACACGCGCCACGCAAAGATCCACACGGTGTCGGTGGTGAGGGTCGTGGACGGCGAGGAGCACATCTCGCTCCTGAAGCGCATCGCCGACGAGAGCGGCGGCGAGCACGTCGCCCGCACGCTGAAGTAGAGCCTATCCAAAAACCCGCGACCTCAGCCGATCTGTAGGAAGTAGCCGCCCAGCACGCGCCCCGAGGAGGGTCGCGAGGTGATTGCGCGCCGAGAGATCGCCGACACGTTCCGGATCCCC
>Ga0187893_10005095_pt1 | contig 24017 bp, 19 predicted proteins | sample MA1701074metaG_FD_139574 | JGI IMG/M metagenome (GOLD analysis project Ga0187893, IMG submission 139574) | White microbial mat communities from a basaltic lava cave in the Kipuka Kanohina Cave System on the Island of Hawaii, USA - MA170107-4 metaG ...
GAAACAGAAGGGTAGATGGGAGTCAGAAAAATGGTGAGAGCAATTTCCACTATGACTCTTACACTTCGACAGATGTGCTTACTTCTCATTTCTGCCTCTCCCACTTGTGGTTAGAACGGAGAACGGAGAACGGAGAACGGAGAACGGAGAACGGAGAACGGAGAACGGAGAACGGAGAACGGAGAACGATAAAAACTTCTCTCCATAATTCGGTAGAATACTACGGAAGGAAAACGGCAATGTCAATACCACGACAGGGCCAACGGCAAGAATGAACGAGTTGATAACGTGTCAAACACAAAACGCCCGTTGGTTTGTTGGCCAACGGGCGTTCAATTGAAGTCCACATATCACACTATTTCATTATACTTTGTCCTTGCGGGAGTAAGGGAGCGGATTGAAATCGTAGCTACTCAGCGTCTTTGAGTTGCTTATCGAAGACCTTCCGGAACTTTTCAAGCTTCGGGGTAATGACGAACATGCAGTAGGGCTGGTAGCGATTGCTGTTGTAATAGTTCTGATGATAGTTCTCGGCCTTGTAAAATTCGGTCAAAGGAGAGATCTCTGTGATAATCGGATTCTCCCACACATGTGTTGCGTCCAACTCCGTCTTGTACTTTTCGGCAAGCTGTTTCTGCGCATCATTGTGGTAGAAAATAACCGAGCGATACTGCGTTCCGACATCATTGCCTTGTCTGTTCAAAGTTGTCGGGTCGTGGCTTGACCAAAACGCCTTGAGCATCTGATCAAAGCTGATGACCTTTGGGTCGAACACAATCTGCGCGACTTCTGCGTGTCCCGTTGTTCCACTGCATACCTCTTCGTACGTCGGGTTCTTTGTCTTTCCTCCGGCATAACCGGAAGTAACCGATTCGACGCCCTTCAGTTGCTGAAACACCGCCTCGACGCACCAAAAACACCCTGCGCCAAATGTCGCGGTTTCCAGTTCCTTAGTATTCATCACTTCATTTGTCATTGTGTTCGGTGCCGGTTGATTCTGTGCATTCTGTGTGCAGGAAAGAAATACGAGAGAAGCCAAACTGGTGAAAACCATTCGAAAAACACGTTTCTTCATGCTGACACCCCTTTCGTTCTCTTGGTATACGAAAACAGAAAGGAAAGAGATTGGTTCCCTGTCTTATTGTTCCTGGGTGTGGCCCCAGTTTTCCGGTGAACGCCACAGACTGGAAAGCAGGAGTTCCCGCATGAATGTAAATTCGCGGGGAAGCCGGTCGTAAAGTTTGGAGAACATCTCCTCATGGGAAAGGATTTCCTGTTTCCATGCTTCGCTGTTGACCGACATGATCTTGTTAAACTTATCCGGCGTCATGCCATCAAGTCCGTCCCAAACCATATCGTCGTACCGCGGCATCCATCCAAGAGGACTTTCGATACCATACCCGCGACCCTGAGAGCGGTCAAGGATCCATTTCAATACACGCATGTTCTCGCCGAACCCGGGCCAGAGGAATTTCCCGCTTTCATCTTTGCGAAACCAGTTGACGCCGAAGATGCGCGGCGGATTTGGAAGGTTGCGTCCGAACTGAAGCCAGTGATTGAAATAATCCGCCATGTGGTATCCTGCGAACGGAAGCATTGCCATCGGGTCGCGCCGGACAGTTCCCACCTGGCCTGTTGCCGCGGCGGTTGTTTCAGAGCCCATGGTAGCCGCAAGATACACTCCAAAGTTCCAGTTCACGGATTGATATACAAGAGGAACGGTTGAGCTTCTCCTGCCACCGAACACGAAAGCGGCAATCGGAACGCCGGCCGGATCTTCCCAGCGCGGATCAATAACAGGATTCTGTTGCGCGGGTGCGGTGAAGCGCGCATTCGGATGGGCCGCGGGGCGTCCGCTTGCCGGAGTCCACGGTTGTCCGCGCCAATCCGTGAGTTGCGATGGAGGAGTCTCCGTCATGCCTTCCCACCAAACATCACCGTCCGGAGTCAATGCTACATTAGTAAAGATCGTGTTCTTGCGAATACTTGCCATTGCATTGGGATTGGATTTCTCCGACGTTCCCGGCGCAACCCCGAAATATCCGGCTTCCGGATTGATGGCATAGAGTCGCCCGTCTTCACCCGGTTTAATCCACGCGATGTCATCGCCAACGGTTGTCACCTTGTATCCTTCGAATGCTTTCGGCGGTATGAGCATGGCGAAGTTTGTTTTCCCGCAGGCACTGGGGAATGCGGCGGCAATGTAGATTTTTTCCCTGGCAGGATTCTCAACGCCGAGGATAAGCATATGCTCGGCAAGCCAGCCCTCGTCACGCGCCATCACGGATGCAATGCGAAGCGCGAAGCATTTTTTCCCAAGCAGCGCGTTGCCGCCATATCCGCTGCCGAAGGAGCAAATGGATCGTTCCTCGGGGAAGTGCACAATGTACTTATGTTCGCTGTTGCATGGCCATGGGACATCTTTCTGCCCTGCCGCTAACGGCATGCCGACTGAATGCAAACATGGAACAAACTCGTCGTCGCCAAGAACATCCAGAACCTGTCTCCCCATGCGCGTCATGATCTTCATGTTGACCACGACATATGGTGAATCGGTAATCTCAACGCCGATATGCGACATGGGTGAGCCAATCGGTCCCATGCTGAAGGGCACGACATACATCGTACGTCCGCGCATGCATCCGTCGAATAACTTCCGGAGTGTGGCCTTCATCTCTTTCGGATGGATCCAATTATTGGTTGGGCCGGCATCCTGCTTGCGAAGACTGCAGATGAAAGTCCTGTCTTCAACACGCGCCACGTCATTCGGATCGGACAGGGCAAGGAAGCTGTTGGGTCTTTTTTCGGGATTGAGTTTTCTAAAGGTCCCCGACTTCACGAGCTTGTCGCACATGGCGTAATACTCGCTTTCGGAGCCGTCGCACCAGTGAACAGCGTCGGGTTTGCATAGCGCGGTTGCTTCATCTACCCATGATTTCAGTTTCGTATTGTTCACGACATAGCTACCGGGCATCGTTGATTCCTTAGCTCTTTGTGTATTCTTTTAGAAATCCGGCGAACAGGACGCGGTGTCCTTCTTCGTCCGCCAGCGCGGTGATGCAGAGATCCTGTGTAACATAGTCACGGGCTTCACCGCATAACTCAATGATCTTCCCGTAGTGCGCGATCGCCGAGTCTTCCGCCTCGATAACTCCGCGGATAACGCTGACAACATCAGTCGAATCCGACGGCGGTTGCAAAGATCGTTGTCCCGCTTTGAACCCCATTGAGCCGGGCACTTGTCCGCCCAACTCCTTCACACGTTTTGCAAGAACCTGCGCGTGGTTCAATTCTTCGGCAACATCGGCGGCGAGTGATTTTTTGATCTCCTCGGCGCGTACTCCGTCGAGGTCAACCGAATTCGCAATGTAGTTTGTAACCGTTTCAAGCTCCATCCAATATGCATGGATAAGCATGTCAATTATTTGCTGGCGAAATTGTTCTTTCATGGCGGCTCCTAGTACTGAGAGGCGGCGGACGTTTTCAAGTATTCTTTAAGCCAATCAAAAACAGTGTTATGCCAGAGTTCGCTGTTAGCGGGCTTGTTCACCCAATGTCCCTCGTCGGGGAAGTAGAGCATCTTCGACGGAATGCCCTGTCTTTGCAGTGTGGTGAACAACTGCATACCCTCACTAATGGGCACCCTGTAATCTTTTTCATTATGGATGACAAGGTTCGGCGTTTTGAAGTCCTTTGCAAACCGGTGAGGCGAGAATTTTTCAAAGTCTTCAACGTTCCAGGGCTGGCCGCCGTGTTCCCACTCATCAAACCAAACTTCTTCAGTTGTGCCGTACATGCTTTGGAAATTGTAGACACCGCAATGTGTCACGAGTGTCTTGAATCGTCCGTCGGCCTTTGCCTGAAACCAATTCATCATGTATCCACCGTATGATGCGCCTGCCGCGGCCTTGTTCTCCTTGTCCACGTAAGGAAGAGCCTCCGCGTAGTCAAGCCCTTTCATCAGGTCTATAAAAACTCTTCCGCCCCAATCACGGCTGATTTCATTGACGAATCTCTGTCCGAATCCGGTGCTGCCGCGCGGGTTCGGGGCCATGACGACATATCCTTGCGCCGCCCAAAGGGCAGGGTTCCAGCGATAGGACCATGAATTTGTCCACGCGCCCTGGGGACCTCCGTGAACAAGATAGACGAGCGGGTACTTTTTTTCAGATGAAAACCCGGGTGGTTTGTAGAGCCATGACTGGATTTGTGTTCCGCCTTCACCTTGGAACCAGATACTTTCGGGGGCTTGCATATCAAGCTGCGAGAGCAATTGGTTGTTGAAACTGGTGATCTGCACAAGGTTCTCACCGTTCGTTTCAACGCATACTATTTCCACCGGCATTACCGCGCTGGTGTTCGCGAAGACCAGTTTCTTTCCATCCGCCGTAACGGAGATGTTCCTGTTGACGTTTCGATCAAACACCTTTTTCACGTCATTGCCGCCGGTGGTCACACTGAAGATCGGCATGTTTCCCTTTTCCTCGGCATGAAAAAAGATTGTGCGGTTATCGGGAGACCACACGGGGGAATGCACCGTTGCGTCAAAATCCTGTGTGAGACTGTGCGCTTTGCCGCGCTCGCGATCGTACAGCATCAGTTGCCATCGGTCGGCCTCAAAGCCCGCAACCGTTTGCGAGCGATAGACAATGTACTTGCCGTCGGGAGAATAGCGCGGATATCCGTCCGCGGCGTGATGCGTGGTGATTTGTTTGCGGGTTCCACCGGTGACCGAAACGGTGTAGATGTCATGATTCGTATTCCACGCTTCTTCCTGTATGTTAGCAGGCGACGCTGTATAGGCGATTTCCTTGCTGTCCGGTGAGAATGCAAAATCAATTCCGTCGGAGAACGTCGACGAGAACGGGACCGCGTCGCGGTCACCCGGCGTGAGATCCACTGCGCCACCGCCGGCAACCGGCTGGATGAAAATATGTTTGCGCCTTCCGTCGCGCCACGAATCCCAATGGCGGTACATCAGTTTTGTAAAGACCCTGGCCTTCACGGGGCCGTTCGTCAACGCGTCCAGCCTCTTCTTGTTCAGTCCATCGCTTTCCGCGAACGGTTTGTCGGAATTCTCCGGGAATACTTCTGAAACGAAAGCGATCATTTTTGCATCGGGAGACCACACTGCATCAGTTGCCTCGGTTGAAATCGTTGTCAGCTGTTTGGGTTCACCGCCTTCGGGAGTGACGAGCCAGATTTGTGAACTGCCGGAACGTGTTGATTCGAACGCGATCCATTTTCCATCCGGCGACCACGCCGGTTTTCTATCGTTGGCTGTATGGGTTGTGATTTGTTTTGCCGCACCACCGGCAACGGGCGCAACCCAGAGGTCAGTAGGGTTTTTATTTGAAATTAAATCGGGGCTTGTCACTGTGAACGCAACCCACATACCATCGGGGGAGACTGCGGGATCAGAGATTCGTTTGAAGGCGAACATATCCGCGAGCGTTACGGCCCTCTTTTGTTGGGCCGCGGAGAATGCTGAGATGAACAGACACAGAGCTGTATGGAACAGGAGTTTCATGGTCTTCCTCCGGACTATTTCGGGAAATTCTTCCACATCATGGATTCCACCGGCCGGTCGGTTCGTGTATTATACTTTGCCGAGGGTTTCCGGTTGTACGCGGTTGCTACGTCGCCCTTGATTTCGAAATAAATGAGCTGGCCGATTGGCATGCTATGATAAACGCGGACGGGCTGCTTTACTGAAATCTCAAGCGTCCATGTGTTGCAAAAACCAACGTCGCCTTTGCCGGCTGTGGCGTGGATATCAATCCCGAGCCTGCCGACACTGCTTTTCCCTTCAAGGAACGGCACATGCGCATGCGTCTCGGTGTACTCAACCGTTACACCAAGGTACAGCCGATGCGGCAAAAGGATGATCCCGTCATCCGGGATTTCGAAGTGCGTCACTGTGTTATGGGACCGCGCATCAAGAATATCGTTCTCGTATGTGGCAAGCGACTTGCCGAGGTGTACGTCGTAAGAGTTTGACCCGAGATATCGCTGGTCAAACGGGGAAATCACAATGGTTCCCTTCTTCATTTGCTCGAGGATCATGGAATCAGTCAGGATCATTGCAGGCGTACGCGTTCAGGCTTGAGAATATTCGTTGGAAAGAGCGGAATTACAGGTCAATGTAGGAAAAAGACGCGGAAAAAGAAACTGTTCTATCGCAACCCGCCACCATGTTGGTGCGGTGAAACTGGTTCTTAGAGATATTCCTTTTGCCGTTTCGCGTTCGTAGCGTTGATAAGGATCAGTCTGTTGAGTAGATACTGACGACCACTGCCTGTTGTCGAATATATCTCGAACATCACCCATCCTTTGCCTGGCTTGAAATAGTACCAGAAAATGATGCTGTCGGTAGGATAGAGTTGGAAATGATCCTCATATTTAATACATGTGTCCGTGCCTGAAGGGGTGATTATAATTTCGGCGATAGAACTTGTACGAGTGGAGTCGCCAACGAAGTTTCCCCAGGAGTCTCCTGGCTGCGTTGGGTACTTGAACGTCAGGTAAGAGAATGCGGTGTCCGAATTCGGCCCGATGACTCTTTGAAGAACCCAAAGACCATCAATACGATTTGTATAGAAATCAAAAAAGTCAGCATCAGCCGGTTTCAGCCTTGGAACTCTGTACCACCTCTCATTACCAATAATGGTATCACGTTCAACCGCAACAGTGTCAAGAAACGTGGCAATCTCATTTCCGGACGTGTCATACATGAAATATCTATAGATCCACTCGTTACCGACCTTTAGTGGCACCATCCCATCGGAATTGTTTGATATGACGGGAGGTTGTGGATGCAAAGGATCGTCGTGGCACCCCGGCAAGAATGCCCCTACTACTAAAAAGAAAATCACACACATCGTGATTTCCTTTGATGCTCTCTTAATACGAACCATGTGATGTGGTCTGCTTTCGTCTGAAAGAATCAATTTGATCGCTTCCCGATTAACGCAATCCCCTTGTTAAATACTTGTCCAACTGCAACGATTAGATCACCTTTGATGCCAACCCCATAATAAGAGCCAAACGAAAGGCCGGTTTGGTCATGATGGTTGTGCCATGTGGAACCGTTGTACGTTAGCAAATCGCCAAACGCTCCGACTACAACGATATCGACACCGCTTCCATGGATTGCATTTGAGTAGTACTTTGTGAGACCACCATGAAATGATTCCCAACTAGTGTTTGCAGCGATTGCACTTGCTCGGAATAGTCCATCCCCCACCACAAAGTACCCGCCACTCGGTTTGAACCACAAACTGCTTAGACTCAACGGAAGCCCACCATCTCCCACATTGCTTACAGTAGAACCAAGAATGCGCAAGAGTTTCTTGCCAGCTCCATGAGCTTGATCTGAGGCAACGCAAAGAATTGTTTGTCCTGCTCCCCATATATCATTGATGGGCAATCTGGTTCCACCCTCTAGTTTTGTCCACGTGCTACCGTTAAAGCGTAAGATTGTGCCGTTTAATCCAACAAAATACATATTGAAACCATTGGTCCCCCAACATTTCGAAACCGAGGCACTATCGTTTCCGGGCAGGCTTCTAACATCGAACCCTACCCACTGATTTCCATCTCCGTGAATCGGAATTGAACCGGCAAGCCAAATATCAGAGGGGCTAAGACCAAATATCCCTACAAGGGGAAGGGTGATAGGAGTCCCTCGAAAATTGATGGTTACGCGTTGAGGAGTCCAATTTTTTCCGTCCCATCTCACCAAGTTGTAAGGAATTGGGTCAAAGTCTCCAACGCTGTCGCGTATGTAGATCTCGCCAACCGCATAAGCCAGCGTGTCACTGAAGATGAAAATATCCCTCAGGTTGCTGGAGTTGCCATCGCCAAGAGTATCCATATGCCAGGTAAAGTTATGGCTAGTCGTATCAACACCACCGCCGGGTGGCTGAGTAGGCGATTCCTTCTTGCACGAAAACAATAGGAGGGCGAGGACCAAGAGAGGTGTAGTTGACCCCAAGACCAGAAGCAATCTTTTGCCAGAGAATAAACTTGTGTCCAACACGTTCGTCCGCGAGGTGCAATGGTCCGCGGACAGAACTCTCTTACAGGTATTCTTTTTGGCGTTTAGCAAATGAGGTAAGTTTAGCATCGACCAGAGAATGGATTGAGCCGGGAGCAAATCCGTTCTTGGTTCTTTTCCCGGCCGGTTTCCCAGTAAGCAGTTCGATACCTTCGTCAATGGTCTTGATGGCATAAACATGGAACTTACCGTTTTTCACTGCTTCCACAACATCGTGTCGAAGCATCAGATCCTTTACATTTTGATGCGGTATCAAGACCCCCTGCGTTCCTGTGAGCCCGCGTGGCTTGCATGTATCAAAGAACCCCTCAATTTTCAGATTCACTCCGCCGATCGGCTGAATCTCACCATGCTGGTTCACGGATCCGGTTACTGCAAGGTCCTGGTGCAAGGGAACATCGGATAAGCTGGACAACAACGCGTACACCTCGGTGGATGAGGCGCTGTCACCATCCACGCCGGAGTACGACTGCTCGAAGGCGATGCTCGCGCTCAGCACCAGCGGTTTATCCTGTGCGTATGTTGCACGCAGGTATCCGGTCAGAATCAGCATCCCTTTGTTGTGGGATGGTCCGCTCAGATCCGATTCGCGCTCAATGTTGATAATGCCAGCTTTGCCGCGCGACGTTTTTGCCGTGATGCGAGTCGGTTTGCCAAATGCATGTTCGCCGACTTGCAAGACCGAGAGACCATTCACCTGCCCGACTGCCGTTCCGGCCGTGTCAATGAGGATGGAACCATCGTCGATCATCTGTTGCATTTTTTCTTCGATGAGTTTCACGCGTTCCGCGCGTTCGTCAATTGCTTTTCGCACATGCAGATCGGTTACCGACTGCGCCTGATCCTTTTGCGCCCAGTAGCTTGCCTCGCGGGTCACGTCGGCGATCATATTGAATCTCGTGGTGAGCTTGCTTTGCTGACCGGAGAGACGGACGCCGTATTCCAACACCTCTGCGACCCCACCAAGATCAAACGTAAGAAGCTGTTCGTCATCGCAAAGTGTCTTTATGAATGAGATGTAGTTGGAGACAGATTTGTTGTTGTTGGGCATCTCTGTATCGAAGTCCGCCCGAATCTTGAAAATACTCTTGAAGTCCTCATCACCCCTGTACATGATATGGTAAATGTGGGGACCACCAATCATGATGACCTTGACGTTGACTTCGATCGGTTCCGGCTTCAACGCAGATGTCCCGCCGAGCAATCCTGATTCGATGGGCTGAATTTCAATCAGGCGGTCACGCAAGACGCGCTTGAGCGTGGTCCACACGCCCGGTTCGATAAGGGCGTCAAACGCATTGATAACGAGGAATCCCCCGTCCGCCTTGAGCAGTGATCCGGCGCGAATCTCCGTGAAATCCGTCCGCCATACCCCGGCCTTGTCAACAATCCTGTCGATGGTTCCAAACAGGTTCTTGTATCGCGGGTTTGCTTCGATGATGATCGGAACACCCTGAACGGTGCTGTTATCGACAATGACGTTTACCTGATACTCAAGGAACTGATCCTCTTCCCGCTGAATTTGCAGTCCCATGATGCCGGCCGGTTGCTGTTCGTCCTTCGACTGAAACCGCTGTACATTCTCCATGACATCGGCGTTCAATTCCTTGAACCACTGTTTTGCTTTTGGCGTGGTATAGCGTTCCTCTATATCCGCAATGAGCTCGTCCACCACCGGCTTGAGCATCTTACGTTGAAGGTCATCAATGGACTTTTTCGCTTTTCGTTCAATATTGCGCATCTCTCTCATGACCAATTCCATCTGCCCTTCGAGTTCCGTCTGCTCTTTCGTGAGGGTATTCAATTGATCCTGGGTCAGTCCACCCGCCTCGACCTTTGCATGAAGTTGTTCAGGCGACATCGGGCTTCCATCCATCACCGGTGCGATCTCGGGCCGCATGGAGGGGCCCGTTTGCACCTGCACAACCTCGAAACCGCGGTCCTTGACCTTGCGCTCGAAATCTTTGAGCACGCTTCGTTGACGATTCTGGAAGTGATCAAGCTCCTTCTTCCGCGATTCCTGGTACCGGCGGCTTTCGAAGACAGCGGGTATTGTACGCTGCAGTTCGGCCAGAAGCGATTCCATATCCTTTTTGAATGCATTTCCTTTTCCCGCTGGAAGAGGAATCATGATCGGTGCGTCGGCATCACGGAAGTTATGCACGTAGCACTTGTCGGTGAGCGCCACGGGCGGATGCTTGTACTCGTTCAACAGTCTCTTGATGGATGTCGTCCGGCCAGTTCCTGAAGCGCCGGTGACAAACATATTGTATCCGTGGTGCTTCATCTCGAAGCCGACGAGGAGCGCGCGCAATGCGCGGTCCTGGCCTATGACCTCTTTCTGCGGTTGGACCTCATTCAAATTACGGATGCCGAACTCAGCGGGATTACAGCGCCAGCGAAGGTTCCCGACCGGCACTTCAAGGTTCGTTGCCCGGATCGCAGCGGATGATCTTCGGTTTGATGGTTTAGTCTTTTTTGGCATGAGAGGTTCTTACGATGGGCTGTGGGTTGTCAGTAAACTGGGTTCAAGAGTAAGCATTGAAGGCGAGAGATTCAAGGCCGCGTTTCTGGCGGCGGAAATCTCGTTTCAGTACTCTTTGCGATTCGCGTACAGGTTCAACATAATTCCGACGATTGTCATACTGGTGAGCAATGCAGAACCACCGTAGCTGAGAAACGGGAGCGGGACCCCGATGACGGGAAGGAGGCCAAGGGCCATTCCAATGTTGATGAACATATGTGCGAAGAAAATCGCGGTAAGGCCAACGGCGAGCGAACTGCCAAAACGGTTCTTCACGGTTGATCCCAATCGAATTCCGCGGACAATGAGAATCAGATAAAGAAGAAGCACCGTTGCCGCGCCGAAGAACCCAAACTCCTCTCCGGGCACACAAAAGATAAAGTCGGTCCACTGTTCCGGAATAAAGTTCAATTGCGTCTGGGTTCCGTGCAAGTACCCCTTGCCGAGGAGTCCGCCCGAGCCGATAGCCACTTTTGACTGGAGTACATTGTAACCGGCGCCCAGCGGATCTGCGCCCGGATCAAGAAATGTAGCAATGCGCTTTTGTTGGTAGGGCTTCAGGCTGTCATAAATGGATTGAACGGAAATGCCAACAAGGACAGACACCGAGAAAACTACTGCCGCGATGATACGATGTTCCATCGTAAGATAAATGAGCAAAGCAATGATGAGAAGTCCGAAAAGAAATGGCGTTGTGCCGATAAGCGCGGTAACCGCGGCGATTGCCGGTGCCGCAATGGCAACCATGGTGAATCTTGTTGCGCCACCCCAGTAGAGGAGGGGAAGAAACATAAGGCAATAAATCATTGCGGTTCCTGTGTCGGGTTGCATCATGATCAATCCGACGGGGAGGAACACGATACCGGCTGCAACAAGAAGATGTTTCAGGTGATGGAGGGAAACATCAGACCGCGATAAATATGTTGCCAGTGCCATTGCCGTTGTGATTTTTGCAAACTCCGACGGCTGCAGTCTGAATGCCCCCAAATTGAACCAGCTTGTCGAGCCCGATACGGTCCGTCCCAGCAGCAGGACCGCGATTAGAAGGATGATTGAAAAAAAATAGGCGGGATATGAGACGAATTGGAGGAACCGGGACGGAATCAGCATCATAACTATCATGACAACAATCCCCGCGGCAGCGTACAGGAGTTGACGGTATATGTTGTCAGATGCGCCTGCATCATAAGTCGCACTGTAAATGGAAATCAGCCCGATTCCCACAAGAGCGAGCGTTGCGAGGATGGTCTTGTAGTCAACGTGTTCCTTGATGAAACTGCTCATGACTAATTTGCCTTCTGCAAATCGTCGGAGAGATTTGACGTGTGTGCGGGCGGAAGTCGTAGCGCGGTTGTTGAGTCTGTAACTGTTGTGGTTTCTTCGTCGAATGACGGGTCGTTGCGCACGAGTCTCCCGTACAGAAATTGCTCAAAGCATATTCCGGCGTAAGGCGCGGCAAACGATCCGCCATAACCCACGTTTTCCACAAGCACGGCAATTGCGATCCTCGGATTATCAAATGGTGCAAATCCGATGAACCAGGAATGATCCTTTCCGTGTGGATTCTGTGACGTGCCCGTTTTCCCGGCGACCTGAACTCCTTTCACGCGTGCGAGGCTCGCCGTCCCTCCGGGTTCCATGACAACGCGGCGCATTCCCTCACGTATGACTTTCCAGGTGTTTGAGGACGCCTTCACGTGGTGCGAGGCATGCGCGGTCGTATCAATATTGCGATTGACTTTGTCGCGGATTCCATATACAGCATGTGGCTGGTAGTACCGCCCCTTATTCGCAAGGGCTGTTGCGTAGCAGGCCATCTGAATTGGAGAAACACCAAGCTCACCCTGTCCGATGGCGAGACTCGGAAGAAATCCTCTTGTCCATCCGTTTACACCGTAGCGCTTGTTCATCCATTCCGTTGTGGGCAGTAGTCCCGGATTCTCCTCGGAGATGTCAATGCCGGTAGGTTTTCCAAAACCAAATGCAGCTCCGTACTCTGACCACGGGTCAAGTCCCGTTTTGAGAATGAGCTGGTAAAAATACACGTTGCAGGACTTTTGAATCGCGGAAACAAGATCAGTCGTTCCATGCACATGCAGGTCCTTAAACACCTTGTTCCCCAGTCGGAACGCGCCGGTACAGTGAACACTCCATGATGGGGTGATTACGCCCCGCTCCAGAGCGGCCATGGCGAGAACCATTTTGTACGTTGAGCCGGGAGGATAACGAGTGAGTGTTGCCCGGTTGAATAACGGACGCGCTTCATCAATGTTGAGATCCCGCCAGACATCCAGAGGTGTTACGCCGCTGAAGAGTCCCAGGTCATAGTCGGGCTTGCTGACAAGCGCGAGAACGCCGCCGTCCCGCGGGTCGATGGCAACGAGAGCGCCGCGTTTGTCGGCAAAGAGGGATTCCGCAAGCCACTGCAGACGAAAGTCCATGGTAAGAAGGAGATCGTTCCCTTCAACGGAAGGAATATCGCTCTTACCGTTGTCAAAGCTTCCGATGACCTGACCGCGAACATTGACGGTGCTAAACTCGGCACCCTTTGTACCCCGCAAAGCGCGTTCGTATTCTCCCTCAAGTCCTGCCGAGCCGACGACATCTCCCTGGGAATACTCTTCACGCATCGCCTTCAATTGGTTGTCCGATATTTCCTTGGTGTAACCAAGGATGTGCGACGCCACCGCGGACGTTGTGTAAAAGCGCTTCGATTCAATCTGGTAGTCAACGCCGGGAAGTTCGTTGCGGTGTTCCTCAAGCGCGGACACCGTTCTGAAGTCGATGTCGCGTTTGATCTTCACTGGCGCAAATCGTGAGTACGCGGCGCCTTTCTTTAATCTTTCACGGATAAAGGTGGCGTCAAGGTCAAGAAGAATAGCAAGTCGGTCTATGTTTCGCACGTCAAATTCAAAAGGCATGATCGTAACGGTAAAGGCCGGTCGGTTATCAACCACCAGTCTGCCTGTCCGATCGTACATGTATCCACGTACCGGTTCCTTCGGGATTGTACGGATGCTGTTGTCGTCGGATTTTTTTCCGTACTCATCCGAATAGATCAACTGGAGTTGATAGAGGCGTGCGAAGAAGACGGCGAAGACAAGCCCGACGAACAGATAGAGAGTCCGTCGCTTGCGATACAAAACAATTTCGTCTTGTATGGCCATCGGCTATGAAAGATATTTCCGGGCGAATGCGAACATCGGCAAAAGGCTGAACGCCACCGTGTACACCGTCGAGGGAATACCGTATTGAAGGAAAATCCCCGTTACGTCCAGCGTTGTTCCCTGAAGAAAGATAATAAAATAGAGAATGTTGTGCAGAAGCGCCGATACGCCGACAGCAATTGGAAACATGTAACTTCCGAGGGTTTGTAAAGTCTTGTTCTCATTGTAGAAATAGCCGGCAACAAATCCGGCGACTGTTTTTGACATTGCCGACAAACCAAGCATGCCGTCCTGCCCGCTTAATAAATCAATCACCAACCCGGTGAGGAACCCTGCAACTGTGCCCGCCATCTGCCCCTCTCTGATGGCAATGTACGCAATGAGAATTAACAGGATATCCGGCACGATCGTACGGATAGCGAGAAATTTGATGAGGGTTGTGTCTACGAGGATGCACAATAATGCAAGCGCGAGATACTTGAAAATGCGGGTCATGGTTTACCGTGGCAAGCGTTGTTCCAGGGCGATGCGGTTTGTGTCGGGAAGACTCGTTACAACAAAGACCTCCTCCAGTTTGGAGAAATCCACTGACGGCGTGATCTCAACCGCTTGAAAGAGGGCGCCCTGCTCCTGAAGTGTTTTGCTTACAATGCCGATTCGGATACCCGGAGGAAACACACTGCTGTACTCCGAGGTCATCACAACGTCGCCGGCCTGGACATCCAGCGTTTTGGCAACGTTCTTCAAATCAAGGTTGTCTCCTCCTGCCCATGAAACGATCCCGTCAACACGACCGCGTTGGACTTTAGCGCTGGCGCGAAAATCCTTGTTGAGCACAAGTTGTCCGATGGCATAATCTGCGCCAACAGCATTGACTTTTCCTACGAGCCCCGCTTCCGTCACGATCGGCATGTTTACGGCAACACCGTCATTTGCCCCGACATCCAGAACGACGGTGTTGCGTAAAAGCTGAAGTGTTTTTCCCACGACATTCGCCGCAACATAGGAATAGGCCGTACGATTCTTCAGTTCAAACAAGCGCCGTAACCGGATGTTTTCCAGGCTTGCTTCGCGCATCCGGTTGGCCTCATCCGCTAACGTGACATTCTGTGCGCGAAGAATTCTATTCTCTTCCTTGAGATCAAAGTAGTTTGGAATAAATGCGAATGCGTCTTGCAGGAAGCCGATTGCACCGACTGTTATCGTCCGGATACTGCGGATTTGTGGTGAATCATTGGTTGCAAGGAGGAGGATGGAAATGAGAAGAAAGACCGCGAGGAGAAGGTACTCTTTAAAGACAAACAGAATATCGATCAAACGGCGCATGCGTGCCCGGACTAATACCTTCTGCTCTTGATAAGGACCTTTGAGAAGTGGTTTAGATTTTCCATCACCTTGCCGGTGCCGCGCACAACAGCGGTCAGCGGATCCTCCGAGACGTGGACGGGCAGACTTGTCTCAAGCCGCAGACGCTCGTCGAGTCCTTTTAGAAGTGCGCCTCCCCCACTGAGCATGATGCCGCGGTCAAGGATGTCGGCGGAAAGTTCCGGCGGTGTACGTTCCAGAGTCAGCTTTACTGCTTCGACAATGGCAGATACCGGCTCCGACAGTGACTCCCGAATTTCAATCGAGCTCGCTTCCGTTGTTTTCGGGATTCCATTCACGAGATCGCGACCCTTCACACGAATGGTGATCTCCTCTTTGAGCGGCATGGCAGAGCCGACTTCACACTTGATCGCTTCGGCTGTTCGTTCACCGATGAGAATGTTGTGATTCTTCTTGAAGAACTGGATGATCGAATTGTTCATCTCATCACCGGCAATGCGGATGGACTCCTCGTTCACAATACCGGAAAGCGCGATCACGGCGATTTCCGTTGTGCCTCCTCCGATATCGACAATCATGTTTCCAACAGGTGCTTCAACGTCCAGTCCAACCCCGACAGCCGCGGCCATGGGCTCGGCAATCAGGTGCACTTCTTTTGCGCCTGCGTGTTCCGCCGAGTCGCGCACTGCGCGTTTTTCAACTTCCGTAACGCCGCTTGGCACACAGATAACAATCCTGCGGCTGGGCATCCAGTTTGCATGGATCTTCCTGATGAACTCGCGCAACATGCCTTCCGCAATTTCAAAATCCGCAATCACGCCATCCTTCATCGGGCGAATCGTGCGTATATCACGGTGTGTTCTCCCGAGCATTTCCTGCGCTTCCTTGCCGATCGCGACAATCTTCTTTGTGTTCCTGTCGAAGGCGACGATTGACGGTTCGTTGAGAACGATCCCCTTGCCCTTCATGTGAATGAGCGTGTTTGCTGTTCCCAGGTCGATTGCAAGGTCGGCAGAAAAGAGGTTGAAGAGACTCATAGGCTGTTTGTTCTTTACTAGTGTTTGAAATGTCTCGTGTTCGTGAACACCATCGCGATGTTGTGTGCGTTTGCTGCGTCAATGACTTCATTGTCCCGCTTTGAGCCGCCGGGTTGAATCACTGCCGTTGAGCCCGCCTGTACTACTTCCAACAGTCCATCGGCAAATGGGAAAAAGGCATCGGAGGCAACTGCAGTGCCGCTAAGTTCAAGTCCAGCCGACCGTGCTTTTGCGGCCGCGATCCGGGCTGAGTCAACGCGCGACATCTGACCCGCGCCTACGCCGATTGTTCGGTCCGGCGCTGCATATACGATAGCATTCGATTTTGCATGTTTTGAAACACGTAAGGCAAACAACATGGATTGCCATTCGTGTTCCTTGGGAGTTCTCTTTGTTACAACCTTGAACTCGCTACGGACCATTGGACGCGCATCGCGCTCTTGTACCAGAACTCCGCCCGGCACGCTCCGCAGTTCCGGCTCCTTCAGCGCGCGCAAGTTGGTTGCAATCTTGATGAGTCGCCGGTCCTTCTTTCTCTTCAGGAATGACAAAACATCCTCCGGGAAATCCGGCGCGAGGAGAATTTCGGTGAAGACGTTGTCAACGCGTTGCGCTGTTGCCATATCCATCGGACGGTTCACCGCGACGATACCGCCGTACGCCGATGTCGGGTCTGTCGCCAGTGCCTTGTCGTAAGCGGTCGAGAGTTCTTTACCTGATCCGACGCCGCAAGGGTTTGTGTGTTTGATGATAGCGACGGTTGGGTCGTCAAACTCAGTTACCAGCATTGCTGCAGCGGACGCGTCGACAATATTGTTGTAGGAAAGTTCCTTGCCGTGAAGGAGTTGAAACAATGAACCGAAGTTTCCATAAAGGCGTGCGCGCTGATGAGGGTTCTCGCCGTACCTCAGATCGATTTCCTTCTTCAATGATAATTGAAAAAGATCGGGGAAGGCACTCTTTCCTTCGAGGTTGTCGAGATAGCGCGAGATTACCGAGTCGTACGCTGCCGTGTGTCTGAAAACTTCGCGGGCAAGGGATAAGCAGGTTGCCTCGGAAATGACGCCGTCATTCGATTTCATCTCATCAAGAACTGAGTCGTATCGCTCGGGCTGCACGACAACCGCTTTGTGTCTGTAATTCTTTGCCGCGGCGCGTATCATGGCCGGCCCGCCGATGTCAATCTGTTCAATTGCTTCAACGAGAGGAATGCCGTTGCGCGCTATTGTTTGCTCAAAGGGATACAGGTTGACGACGACAAGGTCAATGGCTTCGATGTGGAGATCATGAAGCTGCTGCTGGTGGCGAGCGTCATCCGCGACGGCAAGAAGACCTGCGTGGATCTTTGGGTGGAGCGTTTTGACGCGTCCATCGAGGATTTCCGGAAAACCCGTGTATTCCGAGATGGAGGTTGCGTTGATGTGATGTTCCCTGAGTGTTGCGTAGGTGCCGCCCGTCGAGATGATTTCAACATTGAGCGCCTGGAGACCTTGTGCAAAGGTGATGAGGCCGCGCTTATCCGAGACGCTGATCAGCGCGCGGCGGATGTGGGGCACGTCAGTCTTCCTTTTTTCCGGTGTCGTTCACAGTGAACGCGCTTGCTTCTGCAAAGAGGCGTATGGCTTCAGGGTAAATCACATGTTCAACGGCGAGAACCTTTGTTGCCAAACTTTCCGGAGTTTCATCCGCCGCGACAGGAACTTCGCGCTGCAACAGAATTTTGCCGTGATCATATTCTTCGTCAACAAGATGAACCGTAGCCCCGCTGACGCGATCTCCGGATGCAATCACAGATTCATGAACTCGCATGCCATACATTCCCTTGCCACCATGTTGCGGCAACAGTGCCGGATGAACATTGAGAATGCGATCCTTGTACGCCGCTATGACTTCGTTTGGCATTCGCTTCATGTATCCGGCCAGCACGATGCAATTCACTCCGTGTTCTTCCAAAGCACTCAGCAGACTTCGGACGAAACCATCCTCCGATCCGCTCTTCGCGGCGCTTACATGGGCGGACGGGACTCCAAAAGAACGGCCCAGTTCAAGTATGCCGGCGTTTGAGTTGTTGCTGATAACGAGAACAACCCCGGCATTTGGAATCTCGCCGTTCCGGATCGCATGCATGATCGCCTTGAAATTTGAGCCCTTCCCGGAGCCCATGACAGCGATCTTCAACATACATTTCAATACGTTAGCGTCTGCAATTAACGGACAAACTTAAAACAAAAACGGAAGAGAGTCAACCAAAAGTGGGTGTCGTGGGGCTCGCGCGCGTATTGACTTTGTAAACGTCGCTCTCTATGTTCACCCTTAAGGTTTTCCAATGTCGTGCATCGAATAGATTCTCTAATGAGGCGATTGTCGAAATCATTTGTCTTTAGGCTCACGGTGCTGCTATTTCTTTTTCCTTTCCAGCGCATGAACCCACAAGGCAACGAAGAAAATCCGCGCTTGACCGCCTTGAGCTTTCTCTCACAGCACAAGGAGCGGTTTCTTCGCGATATTCAGTGGGACGAAAGGGCCTTATCTGTTTCAGATAGCTTTCCCCTATTAGGACGGTGGCCATGGGGACCCTGCTATGCCGTTGCAGCAAAGGATGGTTACGCGCTCATCGGCAACGGTCCACTTGTTCAGGTTTTGTCTCTTGCCGATACCGGTCAGCAAACAGTGCTCGGTGAGTTCTTGACGGAAGCGCTGGTTGTTGATATTGCCATCAAGGATTCCTTGGCGTTTGTGACCGGGTCTCAGATTCTCTATGTGTTCAGTCTTGCTCGGTTGCCGAGTCTCGAACTTGTCTCAGAGTTCACCTTACCTGCGGTTGCGCCCACAAGAATTCAGATTGTTGATACGCTCTTGTATGTTCTCTTCTACTCCGGAGGGCTCACGATCATCGACGTCGGTGACCCGGCATTTCCGTTTGTTCGAAGCGCGGTTTCCGTTACCGAGGAAGCGGCGTTTGCGCTAACGGTATCCGGTTGCCATGCATTTGTAGGGTCATTCGATAGCCCTAATCTCACCACGGTGAATGTCTGCAACGCGGATTCTCCATATGTGTCTTCCTCGAACTTTACCGGCATTGTCGTTAGCGTACATACTGCCGACACATTACTTTATCTCGGGACGATAGATGGCACCCTTGGCGTCTACAGCATAACAAATCCGAATGAACCGGAATTGATGATACAGATTCCTCTGGGTTCTTCTGGCAATAGCGTTATCTCTGGTATCTCATCGCATAGTGGAACAGTCTATGTATCAGTGAGCAAGTTGGGTGTCATATCAATGAGCTTTGATTCAGTTGCGTACCCATCCATGCTTGATACGATCCCTTATCCACAAGCTGGTTTTTCGGGTGATAAGTTATGGGTTTCTGATGAACTGTTATTGAGCCCGCAGTATGTCGGGGCATGGACTGTTGATGTCCAAGATTCGAACAACATGTCGTCCAGGTCATTTTTTACAACGTCTGACGGGTGTCTGAAAACTGTAGTGAGAGATGGATACGCATACATCGCGAGTGGAAGTACGGGTTTATGGATACTCGACGTAAAGAACGCCAAGGACGTTCGCGAATTGACAAACCTGAGCACCGGAGGATTTGCTGTCGATGTTGCTCTGTTAGGAGACTATGCAGTCGTCTTGAACGCTTCGACTGGAGTTGCAGACACAAATAGCGGACTCTGGGTCGCAAACATATCAGATCCTGAGCGCCCAAACATTGTCAGCCACCACATTGGGGAGGTAATGCCCGCTGCGATCCGAAACAGAATTTCAATATCGGATTCTACCGCATACATTACTCAGGTGGGTGGTGTCGGTGGCGGTCACATTGAGGTTGTCGACCTCCGCGAACCAGTAATGCCTTACACAAGAAGCGTTCTTCAGGTTGATTGGTGGCCGTACGATGTTGTTGCGGAGAACGACCTGGTGTTCGTAGCATCTCCGGATAGTGGGATTCGAATTCTCGATGCAAGTAATCCTGATTCCCTTTTGGAAATGTCTAGTGCGTCATCGCTTGCCATGGCCGTGTTAATATGAGAAGACACATTGTTTGCCGTTGCGGATTCAGGCCTCTCGATTTTTGATGTATCAAATCCATCAATTCCCCAATTTGTCGGCGCTACGACAATGCCAGGTGGGCGCGTAGTTGCAGATATTGCAGTTACGAACGAATATGTGTTCATGTGCTGGAATCGCGTTTACATTGCGGACGCTCGAGACAGATCAAACCCGGTTCACGTTAAAACCCTCGGTGAATCTTGGAGTATTGCCGGGTTGTATGCGGCGGGGGATACCATCTTTGCCTCGGGAAGAGGTCTATGGGTACTCGGCAAACCAATCGTAACCGCAGTTCGTGATCTGCAAAACGGCAATCTCGCGAGTAATTTGACTCTCCGTGGAAGCTACCCCAATCCGTTTAACGCCTCTACTCGGATCCGCTATTCGGTTGCTCAGAAGGCTGAAGTAGAGTTGACCGTGTACGATATTCTTGGCAGAAAAATACAGACATTGGCAATGGGCCCTCATGAACGAGGTGAGTATGAAAGGGTTCTTCTTGGTGATGGAATTTCCTCAGGCGTCTATATTGTCGTCGCATCGGCTAACCGTGAGTTCGTCACGTCAAAGGTACTCCTACTCAAATAATCTTTTGCAGGCGGCAGGCATGGTCTGGCGCAGACAAGAAGAAATACCTCTGTACTATACCAGGAGAATCCGCGGAAATCACATTAACGATGTATTTGTTGTAAGCGATTTTGGCATGACTGCACATTTCAACGGAGTCTCTTGGAGAGTCTTCCCCGGGAATTTTGACGATTTTTTTATTCATGCGATATGAAAGACAACGTAATGGTTGCCGTCGGCTCAAGAGGATGCCAGGCCATTGTGGTTGTAGCAAGGCATAGGTATGGAGAGTTGATCTTGCAATGACTAACAAAACAACATCAGTTGTCCTTAGGCCGTTCGAAGGGAACAATGAATGAAACGCTTACCCCTTGTGGTTCTTTGCGGCTTGTTGCTGAGCGGCTCAAGCCCGCAGTTACCTAACAACGGAGTGCTTGAGCGAGAACTGCAAAGCCTCACAGATCGCGGCCTGCACGTGCAATTGCTGGGCGAGGTTGTTGAGGCTACTGACCCGGTCTCCGGAGAGACATGGCACTTCTCAATGAAGAAGCTCATGCCGAAGACACCACCTTACACTGGACTTCCTACGCTTACAATTGATCTGCGGACCCTTGATACAAATCAATTTAACTGGAAGTTTCGCTATGAAAACAGTTTACCTATCTCGAGCGACTGGGGCTTCCCTTTGCAAGTAAGGGATATCGACGGGAATGCTAAAGCTGAGGCCTATGGTGTTTATCAAACCCAATCAGATTACTTCACACAAATCTACGATCGAAACGACAACACGAATTGGAGCCATAGATTCACGTATCCAATTGACACTGGAGTTCCAGACAAGAGCTCAGACATAGACGGAAATGGACGAAAGGAAATCTATTGCAGATATCGAGATTCATTGTTCGTATTTGAGCAAGTCGCTGCCAATAGCTTACCGGTGTTGGGTAAGTTCCGTTATAGGCAATGGTTTTACGGGGCCTCCGGAATACCAAATCAACTGTTTGACATTAATAACGATTCGTATCCAGAAGTCCTCTTCCAGGGAACCGAACCTGATACAGCCAATCCTCCCTTTGGCTATGTGAATAAGACATATATCGCAAAGTACATCCCGTCGATGAACAACCTCGTGAGGATATGGTCTGCCCAATTACCAATCAACTGCGTTGCTGAGGGCTGTGCTGCTGCCATTGCATGCGGAGATTTCGATGGTGACGGTCTGCAGGAGTTTGTAACATCTGCCCAAGAAGGCGGGGTGTTTGTTGTTGAACAATCAACTCAGGATAGTTTTTTGGTTGTTTGGTCGGATTCTACTCCAGTCGGCTGGCGTGCAGCGTCGGGCGATGTGGATGGAAACGGAGTGACTGAATTCTTCGTTGGTGGGACTCAGCCAGAGGCTGATGGCTTTGTGCATCTTCGGGCTTACGCCTTCGAAAGGACAGGAGACAATGCCTATCAACCTGTATTTGAATTCAATATTTTCCCTGTGGGATTGTTTTTTGTCGATCTATATCAAACTGTGGACGTGGATGGCGACGATATCCCCGAGCTAATATTATCATTCGGTGGCGGACCGGTAATCATAAGGGGCATTGGATCACACAACTATGAAGTATTTTACTATACACCAGCTGGTTACCTAGACGCCGCCACAGCAGTTACCATCGGCAATGAAAAAGGAGCACATTTATTTGTGAGCAGGCATCTTGGTGGGCAGCCGATCGTGAAACGAACTGATGTATATAGTCTTGATTCATCGCTCGTTTCTGTTGTCGAATCGGGTCATACTCCAAACATTGTTATGCTCACTCAAAATTTTCCCAATCCCTTTAACGGTAGTACAAATATTCAGTTCAATTTGAAGTCTCGAGAGTTTGTTCGCCTGACAATCCATGATATTACAGGAAAGGAGGTGGCCCGCCTCGTAGAGTTAGAACAGCAACCCGGATCTCATACGGTGACATGGAATCCGGTTGATCCGCAAATTCTAAACGAATTGGCGAGCGGGATCTATTTTTACAAATTTACAGTTGGTAAGCGTTCATTCGCAAGAAAAATGGTATACCTCAAATAGCGATCATCAAGAACCGGTCATAGGAGTACCAAAAATGAAACGGACAGCGACATCGCAGAACTGCAAGTCTCAGCCGCGCAAACGGAATTGCTGCTCACCTGTATAAGTGGTTTTTATCACCTGCATGTTTGACTTCCTTTAATGCATGAAGTATATTGCTTCTGAAAAATTCGCAGTCCATTTACGGACTCATTCACCTTCCCCCGGTGATATGAAACAGAAATCGGTTATAGCATTTCTCTGTGGAGTATTTGTTCTACTCCTCACAGCCCCTGTGCCCAATCCTGATCAGTCCATCCCTTCACACTACCAAGCCATTCTTGAACGTGAGATGCAAAGCCTTACGGATCGCGGTCTCCGCGTTCAATTGCTGGGCGAGGTTGTTGAGGCAACCGATCCTCTCTCCGGACAGAAGTGGCAGTTCACGACTGAGATGCTGACTCCACGAGAGCCTACTTATACCGGATTGCCAACGCTGACGATTGATTTACGGACTCTCGACACGAACCAATATAATTGGAAGTACCACTATGTGAATAGTATACAGCTCACTGGTGGCTGGGGCTTTCCACTTTCGGTTTCAGATTTCGACGACAACGGGAGAGTAGAATCATACGGAGCTAGACAGACGCAGTCCGATATAACCACCCGAGCATATGAACTAACCACCAATAATGAATGGATGCTCAGATATAACTACACTGGCCAAATTGGCATCTTTGATAAATCGAGTGACATGGACAACAATGGCCTGTTGGAGCTTTACGCACGCTATGGAGATTCGTTATTTGTTTTTGAGCAGATAAGTCCAAGCAGTATTCCGACGAAGAGCAAGTTCCGGCATAGGCAATGGTACCTCAATGCTACAGGAATTCCGAACCAGGTTGATTTCATGACTGGCGGACCAACTCCGGAACTCGTTTATCGTGGATCGGAACCTGTTACAAGCGAGGAGAGACTCTATGTGGTTAGATACGATTCCACGCTGAACGATCTTCGGCGTGTTTGGAGTGTGCAGATGCCCCCCGGTTGTTTTTCGCAGGGTTGTTCTTGGGCAATTGCGACAGGTGATTTTGATGGAGATGGTAGGAATGAGTTCGCGACATCAACGGTCGCTGGCGCTGTCTTCGTCGGTGAGCACGTCGCGGATGACAGCTTTGACGTGACATGGTCAACCAACCTCTCTGCCGCCGGTCGTGCTGCA
>Ga0187893_10005096_pt1 | contig 24015 bp, 15 predicted proteins | sample MA1701074metaG_FD_139574 | JGI IMG/M metagenome (GOLD analysis project Ga0187893, IMG submission 139574) | White microbial mat communities from a basaltic lava cave in the Kipuka Kanohina Cave System on the Island of Hawaii, USA - MA170107-4 metaG ...
CGAGACGTGCAGGGGGATCTTCGACTTCAGGTTGATCAGCCCGAAGTCGGGATTCAGGAAGCGGATCTTCTTCTTCTCGCCCTCGAGCAGCGCCTCGACCGTCTCGCCGCGGAGCAGCCCCTGGACCTCGGCGACGTAGCGTTCGAACTCCGCGAGCTTGATCGCGCGCTGGCCCATCGTGCGCCGGCCGGTGAAGCCGGTGCCGACGCCGAAGTCGATCCGCCCGGGTGCCAACTTGTTCAGCGTCGCGAGCCCGTTCGCGGCGACCGGCGAGATCCGGTTCGACGGGATCAGCACGCCCGTGCCGAGCCGGATTTTCTTCGTCTCGCGCGCGGCCAGCGCCATGCACACGAACACGTCGGGGTTGAGCAGCTGCGTGTCGTAGAACCAGGCGTACTTGAAGCCCAGCGCCTCGGCGCGCTTCGCGGCGCGCCAGCTCTCGGTCGACGATGCGAACGCGATCCCGAAGTCCATCAGCTCACCGCCTGTTGTTTGGCCCAACGATAGTCTGCCTTGCCCGAGGGCGAACGCACGATCTCGTCGCGGAACAGGAACGCCTTGGGCAGCTTGTAGCGCGCGATGTGCTTCGCGCACTCCTCGAGCAGGTCCGCTTCGCTCGCGGGCTGGCCCTCGCGCAGGCGCACGATCGCGACCACCTCGTTGCCCCAGCGCTCGCTCGGCCGGCCGCACACCACCGCGTCGAACACCGCCGGGTGCGACTTCAGCGCGTGCTCGACCTCTTCGGCGAAGATCTTCTCGCCGCCGGAGTTGATCGTGACCGAGTCGCGGCCGAGCAATTCGAGCACCCCGTCCGCGCGCAGCCTGGCGCGATCCCCCGGTACGGAGTAGCGCACGCCGTCGAGCGCGGGGAAGGTGCGCTCGGTCTTGGCGCGGTCGCCGAAGTAGCCGAGCGGCACGCGGCCGGTCTGCGCGAACCAGCCGATGCCCTCGTGGCCGGGCGCGAGCACGCTAGCCAGGTCCTCGGACAGCACGCACGCGCCGAAGCCCAGGTTGAACGTGCCTGTGGTGGCGCCCGACGACTGGGTGCTCACGTTCTGCGCCTGCGAGCCGGTCTCGGACGAGCCGACCGCGTCGACGATCGTGAGCTTCGGCAGCAGCTCGAGCAGCTCCTTCTTCAGCGTCGCGTTCAGCGCCGCGCCGCCGGAGACGAGCGCGAACAGGCTCGACAGCTCGTAGCTCTGCTTGCGCAGCTGGTCGAGCAGCGGCCGCGCGAACGCATCGCCCACGATCAGCATCGCGTTCACCTTCTCGCGCTCGATCGTCGCCAGCGCGTCGTGCGGGTCGAAGCGGTCGTTCGTGGCCTGGAACACGATGGTGTTGCCGGAGTGGAAGCCGTTGAACGAGGCCCAATGCGCGGCGCCGTGCATGAGTGGCGGCGTGGGGAGCGACTTCGCGCCGCCGCCCTTCACGCGCTCGGCGATCTCGGCGTAGGACGCGGGCTCGACCCCGCCCGGTCCGCGCCCGCCGAGCGCGGCGATGTAGATGTCGGCCTGGCGCCACAGCACGCCCTTGGGCATGCCGGTCGTGCCGCCCGTGTACAGGATGTAGAGGTCGTCGGGCGAGAGCTCTTCCGTCGCGCGCACGGGCGAGGCGCTGGCGAGCGCGGCCTCGTACTCGACCGCGCCGTCGAGCAGCGCGTGGCCCGAGTCGTCGGCGACCTGGATCAGCACGTCGAGCCCCGGCACCTGCGCGCGGATGCGCGCGAGCGTCGGCGCGAACACCGAGTGGTAAACGATCGCGCGCGCCTTCGCGTCGCGCAGCAGGTAGACGAGCTCCTCGTCCACGTAGCGGTAGTTCACGTTGAACGGGGCGGTGCGCGACTTGAACGCGCCGAGCATGCCCTCGATGTACTCGGGGCAGTTGTACAGGTAGAGCGCGACGTGGTCCTGCCCCGATTCGAAGCCCGCGAGCGGCGCGCGCTCGCGCTTCGCGCCGAGCCCGCGCGAGCGCAGGTAGTTCGCGAGCCGGCGCGTGCGCTCCGCGACCGCGCCGTAGCTGAGCCGGCGGTCGCGCCAGATCATCATCTCGCGCTCGGGGATCGCCGCGGCGATCACCTCGTTGATCTCTCCCAGGTTGAACTCCACGCCGCTCTCCTCGTCGCGAACGCGCATCGTGCACCAAACCGCGCGGCCCTGTCACCCATGCGGCGCGCGCGGTAGAGTCGCCGCGATGCCCGAGTCCGAGCTCCACCCGGGCCGCGCGACGGCCGAGGGCACGCGCCGTTTCGCAGCGCGTCATGCCGCGTTGCCCGGTCACTTCCGCCGCCCCGACCGGCTCTTGCTGTCGTCGCTCGGGCTCGGCACCAAGCAGGGCGCGCCGGGCGGCGTCGACGACCTGCTCTACCGCTCCGCCGTGCCGCGCCTGCTCGAAGGCGGCGTGAACGTGTTCGACACCTCGATCTCCTACCGCCAGATGACCAGCGAGCGCGCGCTCGGCCGCGCGCTGCGCCGCGCGTTCGTGGAGAAGATCGCCGCGCGCGACGAGTTGTTCGTGATCTCGAAGTGCGGCTACCTGTCGGTCGACGCGGAGAGCGTGATCGAGGGCCGCCGCTTCCTGATCCACACCTACGTCGACACCGGCATCGTCGACGTGAACGACGTCGTGAACGGCGTGCACGTGCTGAGCCCGAGCTTCGTCGCCGACCAGGTCGAGCGCAGCCGGCGCAACCTCGGGCTCGAGACGATCGACCTGTACCTGCTCGAGGATCCCGAGCTCACGCTCGCGGGCTGCGGGCCGACGCTGTTCAAGGACCGGCTCGCGCGCCTGTTCGAGACGCTCGAGGCCGCCGTCGCGCGCGGCGCGATCGCGGCCTACGGGCTCGCCACCTGGCACGGGCTGCTGCTGCCGTACTGGGAGCGCGGCCACCTCTCGATCATGGACGTGCTGCAGATCGCGATGGACGTCGGCGGCCCGGACCACCACCTGCGCGGCATCGCGCTGCCGTACAACGTCGCGCTCGGCGAAGCGAAGGGGCTCGAGTCCCAGTTCGGCCCCGACTCGCACGCCTGCTCGCTGTTCGACACGCTGCGCGACACGGGCACGGCCGTGTTCACCGCGCAGCCGCTCGTGCAGGGCCGCGCGGTGCGGGGCCTGCCGCTGTTCTTCCGCCAGGCGTTCCCCAAGCTCGCGACCGACGCACAACGGTGTCTCCAGTTCGCGCGCAGCACGCAGGGCGTGACCACCGCGCTGTGCGGCATGCGCGGACCCGAGCACGTGGACGAGAACCTGGCGCTGCTCGGGCACGCGCCCGCGCCGCCCGCCGCGATCGACGCGCTGTTCGTCGCCGCGGCGAAGCGGGGCGGAGGGCGTTAGCGGTCGAACGCGGCCCGCATGGTACGATCCGCAGAGTGGGGGGCGATCGCGAGTGCGGGTAGCGGGAATCGCAACGACGATCGCCCTCGCGCTCGTGTTCGTCGGATCTACGGGAGCGGCGGTGTTCGTAAAGACCGCTGGTATCCCGCCGGAGTCACGCTACGTCGGATCTGCGTCTTGCGAGCGCTGTCATCGCGGCGAGCATGAGGACTGGGCCGCGAGCCAGCACACCAAGATGATGCGCCGGCCAGAGACTCCGGGAGCAGTCGTCGCCGACTTTGCGTCTCCGAATGCGCCGTTCCCACTCTCCGAGGTCCACTGGGTGATCGGCGGCAAGTGGGAGCAGCAGTTCATGGGTCACAACGGGGCGACCGAGACCCTGCTGCCGGGCGCGTGGCACAACGCGACACGGCGCTGGCAGCTCGTCGGTTGGGATGGCTGGAACCAGCCGATTCCGCTCGAGCGCTGCCACGGCTGCCACACGGTCGGCCTCGATGTCGAGACTGGCCACTTCATCGAGCCGAACATCGGCTGCGAGTCGTGCCACGGACCCTCGAGCTGGCACGTCGAGACGCTGGGGCTCGGACGGGTTGCCTCCGTCGCGGACTCGGAGGCGTGCGGTCAGTGTCATGCGCGAGGACGCAACCGCAACGGCCGCTTGCATTTTCCGACGGGCTATCGCCCCGGCGGGGACCTGGACGAGAGCTTCGAGCTCAGCGCGCCCAACGGGCTGCAGAACGACAGCGACTGGTGGGCACGGCAGCCGTCGTGCCCTACCTGACACCGCTCGCATCGACCACCGCGACGAACCCGATCAATGCCTCCGGCTTCGGCTCGCCTGGCCAGCAGATTCGAGTGTTCGTCAACGACGTCGAGCAGGACTTCGTGCGGACCTTCGCGACCGGCAACCCCGCGATCCCGACGAACCCCTTCGTCGTGCCCGCGAACGGCGCGTTCTCGGTACCCGTCGTTCTCGACGACGGCATCAACCGCGTCCACGTGACGGCGATCTCGAGCGGGAGCGTGGAGAGCGCCGCGTCCAACGAGAGCGTGACGAAGTACGAGAACCTGATCCCGCGCGGCACGTCGAATCCCCTGCGCATCCTGCCGCCGCCGACTCCGGACGATCCGAACTCCGAGGAGATCTCGGCCGGGCAGATCTTCGTGTTGACCAAGGGTGACATGCCCGGCTTCACGGCCGAGTACTACCTCGACCGCCACCTCGAGGCGAGAGAGAACGCGCTGCTCGTGATCGGCGCCGGAGCGGATCTCCGGTTCGCCGGTCCGACACCCTACAAGCGCAAGATCATCGTCAGCGGGACCCTTCGGACGCGCGGTACGGCGAGCAACCGCGCGCGCACCTACCACACCAGTCCAACGAGCGTCGTTCTGAACTATTGGGACGGGATCGAGATCCGCTCGACGAGCCGGGGAACGTCCCTGTCGGGGATCTCGATCCGCAACACGTCCAAAGCGATCGCGGTCACTGGAACCGTTTCGAGCCGTCCCGATCTGGAGCTTCGGGACAGCGCCATCGGCCTGTACAACACGACGGGAGTCGAGATCTCGACGGCGGGGCAGATCACCATCTCGGGAAACGAGTTCCAAGTGGGTGTCTCAGGTACGGGCCCTTGCAGCCGAGACGGACTGGTCGCAACAGAATCGACAAGTATCACGATCTCGAAGAACCTCCTGATTGGGGCGCGCTACGGGTTCACGGCCGTCGATACACCCGCACTGATCGAGGAGAACGAGCTGGATCCCGGCTCGTGCTCGCAGAGCTCGTCGCCTCTCTTCGGCGCCGCGATCCGTGTCACGGGCTCGGTTGGCACGACGGCGATTCGCCGCAACACCACCTCGCAGTTCGTCCCAGCGGGCGACATTCTGTCGGCGGCCGGTGTCAGGTGGCGAGCGGGAATTCTGATCGAGAACTCGTCTCCGACCGTGGAAGACAACGCCCTCTTCGACGCGGTTTCCGGGGTCGAGGTCCTTACGAGCGGTGGGGGAAGCGCGAGTCCGCTCGTTCGGAGAAACACCTTCGACCGCATCGCCGCCAACCTCACCGGTTGGAGCAATGTCAACAACCCCGACAACATCCATGGCGCGGTCGTTCTTCGAGATGGCGCAGGCGGCACGATCGAGGCGAATCGCATCTCGAACCTCTGGAGCTTCAACTTCGGCAGAGGCGTGTTCGTGCGGAACGCTGGCGCCTCCGCCATCCAGATCTCGGACAACGAGATCCTGCGCATGTACATCGGCATTCACGTTCACAACGCCGCGATCCCGCTCGGCGAGAGCATCGTCGCGCGGCGCAACTCGATCGGGTACAGCAACCTGGCTGGAATCTACGTCACGCGTTCGGATGCGACGGTCGAGGACAGTGTCGTCCGCGGCACCCAGAATTCCCCGGCGCAGGCCGCGGGCATCTACCTCTTCGAGACCACCGCGCTGGTTCAAAGGAACTCCGTGCGCGACGCGCAGTACGGGGTGAGGGCGACCGGCGGACACCCGGAGATCGCGTCGAACCATCTCGCAGCGAACTATCGCGGCGGAATTCTCGTGGAGGCTACCGAGGCAGGCACGCTGATTCGCGGAAACAGGATCGAGGAGCATCGCAGCTCCTCCGGGGGCGTGTTCGCTGCCGGGATCATCGTGCGCCACTCGGGAGCGTCGACCGCCGGAACGCAGGTGACGATCGACGGCGGCAATATCATCACGGGCAACTACGTCGGAATCCGCATCGAGGGGCTCCCGAACTCCGCTACCGGCCAGCCCGTGCCGATCGTCACAGGGAACAGCATCTACGACAACGCGTACTTGACGACACTGCAAAACGTGCAGATCGACTCGTACTCGACTCCTTCACAGACAACGCTCGACGTCTCGGACAACTGGTGGAACACGACCAACCAGGCCGACATCAACGCCCGGATCCTCTACGTGAGTCCACCCGGGGCCGGGTTCCAGCCGATCGCGGACATCGACTTCCCTAACGTCGTCACCGCGCCGAACACGAGCTTCTTCGTCGGCGCGCTCTCCGCGACCGTGGGTGGGGTCAGCACGCGAACGGTGTACTTCGAGCCCGACCCAGGGGCACCTTCTCCACCCCTCGCGAACATCGGCTTCAAGGTCTACGACCCCGGTGCGAGCGTCGTCGTGCGGATCTGCCCCGAGCTCGCGCCGGTCTGTAACGCCGCCGCGGCCGTCTTTGCCAGCCCTCCGCAGACCTTCCCCGTGGGCCCCGCGTCGGTGAGCTGGAACGGCACGGACGGGACGGGGAAAGCGGTCGCGCCCGAGGCTTACGTGTACCAGCTCGAGGCGACGAAGGGGTCGGTCACTCAGGTCGTCGACTCGCCGATCCGCGACGCGTTCGCCTTGGGAGCGCTCATCACGCCACCCGGCGCGCCCACCAGCTACGACGGATATCGAAACGAGCCGTTCAAGCTGAAGTACGCAAACCTCGCGGCGGGAAACTACGGGCCGATGCGCATCCTGTTCGACGTGCAGCCGCGCGACGCCGCCGGCGAGCTCGTCGCGAGCGAGCGGTCCGTCGTTGGCCCCGAGGGCTTCCCCTCGGGCCAACCGGTCCCGGCCGCACCGGGCAGCGCCAAGATTCCCTATCTCGTCTGGCCCTCGCGGAGCTCGACCGGCGAGATCATCTCGGGCTCCACGCTGATCGAGGTCCGGCCCGGACCGATGCGGTACCACGTGATCATCGTCGCGGGCACCGCGCCTGGCATCACGCGCGACACTGGCGAGCTCAACCTCGTCGCCGAGCCGCGGCTGGTCTACGACACCTTCGAGCAGATCGCCGCCGTTCGGTACAGAGTCAATCGGCCCGCGGACGTGGTGATCTCGCTTCTGCCGCCCGCGAGCTGGGACGACACCAGCGCGCCGACCTGGCGGTTCCTGAACGTGCCCGCGAACACGGGTCAGCTCTTCGAGTTTCGAGGCCACGAGGTGCTCGGAATGGACGGCGTGACCGCGGACTCCGCGCGGCAGCTCGTCACGGCGTTGGAGCAGGAGGGTGCGTTCACGTTCCGAGTCCGCGCCACGGACTTGGCCACGAGCCGCACAACCGAGACGCTCGCCACCGTCCAGGTCCGGCACTAGCAGGCGGCGATGAGATCCCGCGCCGCGCTTTCGGGACTGCTCCTGCTCGGCCTGGTCGGCTGTGCCGCCTCGACATCGCGGACTCCCGCGGCTCCGCACGCCGCGCAGCGCATCGCCTTCCTCGCGCACAGCGAAGGGTTCTGGCAGGCATGGATCGCGAACGCGGACGGCAGCGGTGCTCGCCAGCTCACCCGCTCGCCGACGGAGAAGGCGCGCGTGAGCTGGTTCCCGGATGGGCGTGAGCTGCTCGTCGACACGCAGGAAGGCGTGCTCCTCCGGGTGGACGTCGAATCCGGCGCTGAGGTCTCCGTCCCGCTTCCTGTGGCCGGCATGCTCGACGCCGTCCTCTCGCCCGACGGCCGGCAGATCGCCTTCTCGCTCACGCAGTCGGACAGCCCCGACGCGAACGAGGTCTGGGTCTGTGATCTCGACGGCTCTCACCTGCGGCAGCTCACGAATCGTGCGGGCTTGCAGCACGAGCCCGCCTGGGATCCCAGCGGTGCGCGGATCTACTATCTGTCGAACCTCGGGCCGAGCGGTAGCCACGACATCTGGCGGATCGCGCCCGATGGCAGCGAAGACGAGCGGCTCACGTTCGGCGAGCTTCGGCACCTCGACGTCGCCGTGTCGAGCCGGGGCGAGATCGCGTACTCCGGGAACCAGCGGGGCAGCTTCGACGTCTGGCTGAAGGCGCCCGAGCTCATGCCCGTTCTGCTCGCCGAGGACCGGGCGCTGGACGCCTACCCGAGCTTCTCGGCCGATGGCGAAGTGGTGGTGTTCGAATCCTCTCGCGGCGGGACCTCGAACATCTGGCGCGTCGGCCGCAGCGGTGGACAGGCAGAGCCGGTCACGCGCTTCGCCGCACCCGGCGCGCGACGCCCGGTGTGGGCGCCTGTAGAGGCGGCGCCGTGATGCGCGCGCGAACCATGATGAGCCTGCTCGCGCTCGCGTTCCTGCCCGGGGCCGCGCTCGCGATCGAGATCACGAACGTCTCCCACGTGCCCTCGGCGTTCGATCCCGCGAAGCAGTCGGTCGAGATCCGCTTCCGCCTCGCAGAGCCAGCGCGCGTCGTGCTGCGGATCTTCGACGGCCGCGAGCTGTCGATCCGAGCGATCACGACCCCGAAGGAGCTTCTGTCGGGCGATCAGCTCCTCTCGTGGGACGGCCGCGACGAGCGCGGGCGCCCGGTCCCGCCCGAGGCGTATGTGTACACACTCACCGCCACGTCGGCAGACGGCCGGGGCGCGGAGTACGACCTGACGGACTTGTCGGGCGATCGCGAGCTGGCTCCCCAGATCGCGCGGTGGGATCCAGCGGCAAGCTTGATTCGGTACGACCTGCCGTCGAACGCCCGGGTCAAGATCCGCGCGGGTCTCGCGAACTCCGGGCCCCTGCTGCGCACCGTGATCGATTGGGTGCCGCGCCGGGCAGGCTCTCATGCCGAGTCCTGGGACGGAAGGGACGAGTCCGGACTGATCGATGCGTCGAGGAACCCGGACCTCCAGGTGGTCGTGCAGGCGTGGGCCCTGCCGAAGAACGCGATCATCGTCCTGCCGGAGCGGCCGCGCGTGGAGCTGATCGCCAAGACGGACTGGCCCGAGAGCCGGCGCGCAAAGAAGATCGACGCTCCGCTGCGGGAGCGCGCACTCCCCCAGCAGCCGATCGAGCGGCGCAGCGACGTGCGCATCCGCCTGTCGACTCCCGAGGGGCTCGAGCGAGACGGCGCGGGCGTCCCGATCGCGCGCGGCAAGCTCGCGATCCGGCTCGACGTCGATCCGGCCGATCGCGAGCGCCTGATCGAGCAGCGCTTCGAGGCCGGCTTCTTCCTCGACGGCAAGCACGTGTTCGAGAACGAGGTCGGCTTCCTGCCCATGACCTGGGTGTGGGACGCCAGCGCCGTGAACGAGGGCGTGCACTACGTGACCGGGAACGTCTGGGGGTATGCCGGGCAGTTCGGCACGACCACCATCGCAATTCGCGTCGCACCGAACTGAGGGTCCGATGGCTCCTGCAACACGCATCGCGCTTGGCATCGCAATCTTCCTGTGCGCCTTCTCGCTCCCCGGCACCGCGCGCGCCGACAACGAGGACAACGCCGCGTACAACGCGACGGGCGGACTGCCGGAGCCGAACGACCCGAACGCACCCCCGTGCATCCCGGAACCGGTCGACGGCATGTGCCGCTGCCGCCCGTACGAGGTGAAGAAGGACAGCAGCACCGATCTCCTGAACGGGCGGGAGTCGTACGAGCGCACGGACCTCGCGATCCCCGGCATCTTCCCGATCGAGCTGCGCCGGGCCTACGACAGCCACAGCCGGTTCGATTCACCGCTGGGGTACGGCTGGTCGTTCACGCTCGACGTGCGGCTGTTCCGGCACAAGGACAATGCGGTCACGATCCGCGGCCTGTGCGGAATGCGCGAGCGCTTCGTCTTCACGGGCGGCGCCTACCAGTCGGCGAGCGGCAAGGTACCGGGAGGCGCGACGCTCACCGAGGTGAACGGCACCTTCACGCTGGCGTACCGATCGCGCACCAAGGCGATCTTCCTGAACACCGATGACGGCCGGCTCTCCTACCTCGAGAACGAGCGCGGCCACAGGCTGGTGTTCGGCTACTCGAGCACGAAGAGGGCGCTGGTGGGCACCTCTCCCTTCGCCGCGAGCCCGAGCACGCCGCTCGTCGTCGCCTACCAGTACCAGCTCCAGAGCATCGAGGAGGTGCTGCGCTCGGGTGCGTCCACCTGGCACGCGACCGGCCGCAAGCTCGTGCTCACGTACGACGCGACGAGCGGCCGGCTCACGCGCGCGACGAGCTTCGACGGTCGGACGGTCGACTACGCGCACGACGCGGACGGGAACCTCACCGGCGTGTGGCGCTCGGTCTACGCGAGCACGTCGATCCAGGCGACGTACACGTATACGCTCGACGGCGAAGGCGGCGATCGGCACAACCTGAAGTCGAGCCAGGAAGGCGACGGCACGACCGCGATCGTGCGGACCTATGACGCGAGCGGCAAGGACCGCGTCGTGAGCGAGACCGAAGGCACGAGCACGATCGCGATCGACTACCACGACGCGATCGTCTCGCCGACCACGCGGACGCTGACGCGGACGATCGTCGACGACGCCGGTGCCAACCCCTACACGAGCGTCGAGCGGCACGAGTTCAACGCCGACGGCGTGCCGACCCGGTCGACCCGAGCACTCGGAGACGCGACGCTCGAGACGATGACGACCACCGAGCGCGACCCGGCGACGAATGCGGCGCTGGTCGAGCGGAGCTACAAGAAGAGCGGCTCGAGCTACGTACTCACGCGCACGATCCGCACCGCGCGCGACTCGCTCGGGAACGTCACGCAGCGCGAGGTGATCGAGCCCGGCGGCGCGAGCACCGTGACGACCTTCACGTACGACCCCGCCGGCCTCGCCGCGAATCAGAGCTGGGTCGCGTCGGAGGAGAGGTTCGCGACGGCCGACCCGACGACGCGCTTCCGGACGGAGTACGAGTTCCTGCGTCCGTGCGGGAACCCGAGCTGCGCGCCCGCCGCGATCACGCGCGTCCGGCGCTTCAAGGACGCGACGAGCTACCTCGACACCACCTTCACCTACGGCACGGGCCCGAACTTCGAGCTCGAGACGATCACGCTGCCCGACGGACACCAGATCGGTGTTGGCTACTACGCGCTGACCACCCCCGCCGCGAACCCGACCACGCCGGCCGAGCTTCTCGCGATCGCGCAGATGGGCCGGGTGTTCGAGATCCGCCACCAGCCGGGCGGAACGCCGATTCCGGAGATGAACACAACCTACGCCTACGACGAGTCCGGCTTCGTCGCGTCGGTGACGCGGCCGGTGGACGTCGTGCAGGGCGATGCGGTGACGCAGTACGCGCGCGATGATCTGGGCCGCGTGCAGACGCTCACGAACGCGCTCGGAGACCTCGCGAAGGCCACGTACACGGGCCCGAACGGGACGAGCCCGGGGGAGCTCCTGACGCAGGTCGAGAGCGGCGCGACGGCGACCACGCCCGGCCGGCGCCAGAAGCTCGTGTACGACCCGCGCGGCAGGCTGCTCGAGGTGCAGCGCTGCACCGACTACGCGACGACCTGCGGCGCCTGGAAGCTCTTCCGCAAGTTCGGCTACGACTCGGAGTCGCAGCGGCTCTGGGCGGAGGACTTCACGGAGGACAGCGGCGGGAGTCTGGTCGCGCGGCGCACGAAGCTCGCCTGGGACAAGCTCGGCCGGGTGAAGAGCGTCGAGAACCCCGCGCCGTTCTCGGACGCGACGCTCTTCGAGTACGACGAGCGCGGGAACCTCACCAAGCGCACGGACGCGCTCTCCCGCGTCACGCAGTGGAGCTACGACGCGCTGGACCGCATGGTCCAGGAGACCAACGCCATCAGCGGCCTGACCCTGCTCGGCTACGACGCGGCGGGGAACGTGGTGACCGTCACTGATCCGATGAACAGCACCACGCGCTACGGCTACGACGGGCTCTCGCGGCTCGTCACCGTCACGCAGCCGCTGGGCCAGGTGGTCCGCTACGAGTGGGACGCGCGCGACCGGCTCGCGAAGAAGATCCTCGCTCGCTCGGTGTCGGGCGGGAGCTCGGAGCACCCGGAGATCCGCTACACCTACGAGGCGTGGGGTCCGCTCAAGGACGCGAAGCACTACGCCTACGCCAGCGCGACGACGCCGCTGAAGACGATCAGCTATGGCCGGAACCGCGCGGGAGACCTAGTGAGCGTGACGGATGACGCGATCCAGGCGGGGGCGCTGTACACCTACAGCGTGGACAAGCTCGGCCGCACGACGCAGGCGGTGGCGAAGTACATCCCGGGCGGAGACCGGGTGCTCGGCTACGAGTACGACGCGCGCGGGGACCTGCTGACGTTCACGCTGACCGAGCCGAACGAGGTGCTGACGCACAGCTACACGTACGCGCCGGACTCGGGCCAGATCGCGACGGCGACGTTCCCGGGCAGCGCGACGGCGCTTGCGATCGCGCGCTGGCCGCACGACGGCGTGAAGTCGATCGACTACCCGGGCGGGGTGCGGCGCGAGGTGGACTAGGACGTGCGGGGTCCGGTCTCCGAGATCCGGATCAAGCCGCCGGGCGGGACGCCGCTCATCGAGAAGTGGGCGTACACGTACACGGACGTGCTGAACGTGGCGACGCTGACGGACGCGGCGAGTCGGGTGACGACGTATGGCTACGACAACCTGGACCGCCTCACCTCCGCAGACCATCCCGTCATGCCCGCGCCTCTGAACACGCTCCCCGACTTGGAGACGTTCACGTACGACGGGGTGGGGAACCGGACGATGTCGGGGTACGCGCACGACGCGAACCACCGCATGCGCGCGAGCCCGGGGCACACGTACGACTACGACGAGGACGGGAACTCCCGAGTGCGGGACCCGGGGCTGGCGGGGCAGGCGACCTACACGTGGGACAACGACAACCGGCTCACGGCCTACGCGAGCGGCGCAACGAGCGCGGCCTACGCGCAGGACCCCTTCGCGCGACGGCTTCGGAAGACGGTCGGTTCGACGACGACGTGGTTCTTGTGGACGGGGGATCAGTTGCTGGCGGAGTACGCCGGATCAGGCACCCGCAGCGCGCGGTACACGGCACTCGACGGCTTCGCACCGGCGCAGTTCGCGACGCCGAGCGGCGGGAGCGAGCTGATCCATAGCGTGCACGCAGACCGCTTGGGCACTCCGCGGGGGATGACGTCCTCCGCGGGAGCGCTCGCATGGCAAGCGGCGTACGAGGCTTACGGGAAGGCGCACTTGTCGACCGGGCTCTCCGCGCCACTCAACTTCCGTCTGCCGGGACAGTACTTCGATGTGGAGAACTCGGCCCACTACAACCGGCAGAGATACGCCGACACAGATAGTGGGCGGTTCATTAGTTCCGATCCTCTTGGACAGACCGATGGGCCGAACACGTACCTGCAATCGCGAGCGAATCCAGTCCGATACGTCGATCCGCTTGGCCTCGAAGCGATCGACTGGGTCGCCGTGGTTGCGGAGTGGATCGCGTCGGTGTCCGGCGGAGGCCTCTTCGAGGCGAACGCGGGTGCGAAACAGACTAGTTGCCTCGTGCAACAGGAGTGCTGCCTCGTTGAGGGCATTGGGGGTTCTGAGGCTCCTGAGCAGGTCGATGCGCGGTGCACTGCAGATTTCATGTCGTGCATGGCGACATCGGGAGTTGAGACGGTGCACGAAATGAACAGAACGTCGCCCAAGGACCTGGCGCCGGATGCCTCAGACATCGGATATGGCGACGCGCCGAATTCGATCAGGGACTACGGTCGCGGGAGGGGTCCGAAGCGGTGACGGACGTTGGGTACGTTGGCACGGACTCGCAAGCGTCGATCGCCTGAGAGGACGTGGTTGCGTGTCGGGTGTGGATAGCGGCTTCCCGACAGATCGTCTCCAAGTACCGGCGATGTCCGACCGCGGCCTTCGCCCTATCGACCCTGGCGAGCTGGGCACGCAAGGCAAGCGCTTGCAGTGGGAGGATCCAGGGATTCTCGACCGGCTGACGATCGATGCACCCGCCCACTGCCTGAGGCTCGTATTCGCGAAGGTAGGGCAGCAGCCTTGAGACTCGATCCCAGTCTCCTGCCGCACGACTCGACAGCATCGATTCCTGAATCCCGGCATAGTCAGCGAGGCAGGTCATAGCGACAACCGAAGGAGCGGCTAGAACCCACAAGGCGTTGTATCCAAGCGAGATTGTCGTGAGGAGTGAGGCCAACACCACTAGGCAACGCCGCAGGGTCAGAACGCGTGGGAGGACGGTCGAGTCCATTGGGATTGCTTCGTCAGTTCTTGGGTGCGCCTTTAGCTACGCGCCGGTTGGCGCGCGCGAAGCGTCGAAAACGACTGCAGGAGGAGGTGAAGTCAATCGACGGGCTTCATCGGGTCGGTGACCCGGCAGGGCGATGCGGTGACGCAGTACGCGCGCGATGATCTGGGCCGCGTGCAGACGCTCACGAACGCGCTCGGCGACCTCACGAAGGCCACGTACACCGGCCCGAACGGGACGAGCGCGGGAGAGCTCCTGACGCTGGTCGAGAGCGGCGCGACCGCGACCACGCCCGGCCGGCGCCAGAAGCTCGTGTACGACGCGCGCGGCAGGGTGCTCGAGGTGCAGCGCTGCACCGACTACGCGACGACCTGCGGCGCCTGGAAGCTCTTCCGCAAGTTCGGCTACGACTCGGAGTCGCAGCGCGTCTGGGCCGAGGACTTCACCGAGGACAGCGGCGGGAGCCTGGTCGCGCGCCGCACGAAGCTCGCTTGGGACAAGCTCGGCCGGGTGAAGAGCGTCGAGAACCCGGCGCCCTACTCGGACGCGACGCTCTTCGAGTACGACGAGCGCGGGAACCTCACGAAGCGCACGGACGCTCTCTCCCGCGTCACGCAGTGGAGCTACGACGCGCTGGACCGGATGATCCAAGAGACGAACGCGATCAGCGGCCTGACCCAGCTCGGCTACGACGCGGCCGGGAACGTGGTGACCGTCACGGACCCGATGAACAGCACCACGCGCTACGGCTACGACGGGCTCTCGCGGCTGATCTCGGTCACCCAGCCGCTGGGCCAGGTGGTCCGCTACGAGTGGGACGCGCGCGACCGGCTCGCGAAGAAGATCCTCGCGCAGTCGGTGTCGGGCGGGAGCTCGGAGCACCCGGAGATCCGCTACACGTACGAGACCTGGGGGCCGCTCAAGGACGCGAAGCACTACGCCTACGCGAGCGCGACCACGCCGCTGAAGACCATCACCTACGGCCGGAACCGCGCGGGGGACCTGCTCAGCGTGAGCGATGACGCGATCCAGGCGGGGGCGCTCTACACCTACGGCGTGGACCTGCTCGGGCGGACGACGCAGGCGGTGGCGAAGTACATCCCGGGCGGGGACCGGGTGCTCGGCTACGGGTACGACGCGCGCGGGGATCTGCTCACGTTCACGCTGACCGAGCCGAACGAGGTGCTGACGCACAGCTACACGTACGCGGCGGACTCGGGCCAGATCGCGACGGCGACGTTCCCGGGGAGCGCGACGGCGCTTGCGATCGCGCGCTGGCCGCACGACGGGGTGAAGTCGATCGACTACCCGGGCGGGGTGCGTCGCGAGGTGGACTACGACGTGCGGGGTCCGGTCTCCGAGATCCGGATCAAGCCGCCGGGCGGCACGCCGCTCCTCGAGAAGTGGACGTACACGTATACGGACGTCTTGAACGTGGCGACGATGACGGACGGGGCGAGCCGGGTGACGACGTACGGCTACGACGACCTCGATCGGCTGACCTCGGCGGATCACCCGACGCTGCCGGCGCCGCTCGACACGCTGCCGAGCCTGGAGACGTTCACGTACGACGGGGTGGGGAACCGAACGATGAGTGGATACGCGCACGACGCGAACCATCGGATGAGGTCGAGCCCGGGGCACACGTACGACTACGACGAGGACGGGAACCAGAAGGTGCGGGATCCGGGCCAGTCGTCGCAGGCCACGTACACGTGGGATCTGGACAATCGGCTCACGGCGTTCGCGAGCGGGGCGACGAGCGCGGCCTACGCGCAGGACCCGTTTGCGCGGCGGCTGCGGAAGACCGTGGGCTCGACCACGACCTGGTTTCTGTGGGCGGGGGATCGCCTTCTCGCGGAGTACACGGGTTCGGGGTCGCGCTTCGCGCGGTACACGGCACTAGATGGCTTCGCACCGGCGCAGATGGCCGTGCCGAACGGCGGGAGCGAGCTGATCTACGACGTGCACGCGGATCGCCTCGACACGCCGCGGGTGATGACGTCGTCCGCGGGAGCCGTAGCGTGGCAGGCCGCGTACGAGGCGTACGGTAAGGCGCACGTATCGACGGCTCTCTCGACGCCGCTTACCGTGCGGTTCCCGGGGCAGTACTTCGATGCGGAGAGTGGGCTGCACTACAGCCGGCACCGGCAGTACAACGCAGCTCTGGGACGGTTCGCGTCGGCGGACCCGATAGGTCAAGCCGGCGGGATCGCCTTGTACGAGTACGTCCGCAGTCGTCCCACGAGGGCCATCGATCCACTCGGGCTGTTCGGAACAGCCGACTTCGTTGCCAACTACTTCTTGGGTGGCGGAGCATACATCGAGCTTGGGTCGGTTGGGCTCGGGGAAGCGTTTGAGAACTCGCCAAGTGTCGAGTCATCTGTCTCACAGTTCAACCAGGCCGTGAGGGACCAGGCAAAGGCTGTAGCAGATGCGACCTGTGCCGCCTGTACCGGCGAAGGACAGGGTCGACCCGATGTGAACTTCTCAATGTCGAGTCCTGGATCTACCGACGTCACATCAGACGGAGATCTCTTCTCAGTAGGTGGGAGTAATCTAGCGAGGAGTGCTAGCTGCACAATTTCGGTCGACTGTCGATCCGGGCGCTACACATACAGCTGCACGACCGAGTTTTCAATCTCGGACGAGTTCACCGACCCATTTGACCTCAACGAGACGTTCGGAACGCCCGTTGATATTCCGGTCGTCTCCGACCCGTACCCGATCAACTACTCTTTCACTCGTTCGGTCGGAGGGATGGGTCAATGAGAGCAGTGCTTGGATGTCTGACCTTGGTCGCGATGCTCGTCGCATGCGGGCCGCAGAAGCTGCCGGGGGGGTACGAAGCCGTGTCCTCAGACGGAGACTGGTACATTGTCGCGCCAGACAAGTCGATCGCAGTCGAACCAGACGTCCGGACGATCGCGTTGGTCGGCACGCTCATAGTTGGCACGGTGGGAGGCGCGACTGACGTCGGGGCTGGTACGTCGGATCCGATCAGATTCTTCGTGCTCGACACAGGAGCTGGACGTACCGACTACTTCGAATCTGATGAGGAATGGAGGTCCTTCTTGAGACGTCGCGGCATCGAATCGCCGCCACAACTTAAGAGCCCCGCTCCGCTGTCGCTTTCGTAGTGCGAACCGCTCTGGGCGGAGGACTTCACGGAAGACGAAGACGGCGGCGGGAGCCTGGTCGCGCGCCGCACGAAGCTCGCCTGGGACAAGCTCGGCCGGGTGAAGAGCGTCGAGAACCCGGCGCCGTACTCGGACGCGACGCTCTTCGAGTACGACGAGCGCGGGAACCTCACGAAGCGCACGGACGCCCTCTCCCGCGTCACGCAGTGGAGCTACGACGCGCTGGACCGCATGGTGCAAGAGACGAATGCGATCAGCGGCCTGACCCTGCTCGGCTACGACGCGGCCGGGAACGTGGTGACGGTCACGGATCCGATGAACAGCACCACGCGCTACGCCTACGACGGGCTCTCGCGCCTGAGCTCGGTCACGCAGCCGCTGGGCCAGGTGGTCCGCTACGAGTGGGACGCGCGCGACCGGCTCGCGAAGAAGATCCTGGCTCGCTCGGTCTCGGGCGGAAGCTCGGAGCACCCGGAGATCCGCTACACGTACGAGACCTGGGGTCCGCTCAAGGACGCGAGGCACTACGCCTACGCCAGCGCGACCACGCCGCTGAAGACGATCAGCTACGGCCGGAACCGCGCGGGGGACCTGGTGAGCGTGAGCGATGACGCGATCCAGGCGGGGGCGCTCTACACCTACGGCGTGGACCTGCTCGGGCGGACGACAGAGACGGTGGCGAAGTACATCCCGGGCGGGGACCGGGTGCTCGGCTACGGGTACGACGCGCGCGGGGACCTGCACACGTTCACGCTCTCGGAGCCGAACGAGGTGCTGACGCACGGCTACACGTATGCAGCCGACTCCGGCCAGATCGCGACAGCGACGTTCCCGGGCAGCGCGACGGCGCTTGCGATCGCGCGCTGGCCGCACGACGGGGTGAAGTCGATCGACTATCCGGGCGGGGTGCGGCGCGAGGTGGACTACGACGTGCGGGGACCGGTCTCCGAGATCCGGATCAAGCCGCCGGGCGGCACGCCGCTCCTCGAGAAGTGGGCGTACACCTACACGGACGTGCTGAACGTGGCGACGATGACGGACGGCGCGAGCCGGGTGACGGCGTACGGCTACGACGATCTGGACCGGCTGACGTCGGCGGATCACCCGACCCTGCCGGCGCCGCTGGACACGCTGCCGAGCCTGGAGACGTTCACGTACGACGGGGTGGGGAACCGGACGATGTCGGGGTACGCCCACGACGCGAACCACCGCATGCGGACGAGCCCGGGGCACACGTACGACTACGACGAGGACGGGAACCAGCGGGTGCGGGATCCGGGGACGAGTGGGGCCGCGACGTACACGTGGGACAACGACAACCGGCTCACGGCCTACGCGAGCGGCGGGACGAGCGCGAGCTACGTCTACGACCCGAGTGCGCGGCGGCTGAAGAAGACGGTGGGCTCCACGACGACGTGGTTTCTGTGGGCGGAGGATCAGCTGCTCGCGGAGTACGCCGGCTCGGGCGCGCGCTCGGCGCGGTACACAGCGCTCGGCGGCTTCCCACCGGCGCAGATCGCAGTACCGAACGGCGGGAGCGAGCTGATCCATGACGTGCACGCAGATCGCCTGGACACGCCACGGGTGATGACCTCATCCGTGGGAGCGGTCGCATGGCAGGCGGCGTACGAGGCGTATGCGAAGGCGCACTTGTCGACGGCGCTCTCGACGCCGCTCAACGTGCGGCTGCCGGGGCAGTACTTCGACTCCGAGACGAACGCTCACTACAACAGATTCAGGTACTACGCGCCCGCGATCGGGCTGTATGTCAGCGCTGACGCGATCGGTCAAGCAGGCGGTATAAATCTGTACACCTACGCGCTGAGCAACCCGCTCAGTTACATCGATCCCTTCGGACTGACGACACTCGACTTCAATGTGTCGACTGGGAGGCTCCGCGTCGACCCACAGCAGCCTGGCCGCGATCCGTACGAAATCGACGCATCGTCCGGGCGCGATGGATGCCTCAACAACCCAGCATGCTCCGACAGGCCCTACGAGGGTCCTGTTCCAGAAGGTGAATACGAGATCAACACGTCCGAGATCTCAGATCCCGGTGTTATTGGTGACTTCCTTCGAAATCGGTTGGGCGACTGGGGAGACTTCCGAGCGCCCCTTCGCCCGACGGAAGGTACCGACACGCACGGTCGAGACGGATTCTACCTTCACGGGGGGGATACGCCGGGATCTGCGGGCTGCATTGACGTCGGCGGCGGGGAAATGGGAAGTCCCACCACCGACCAGCTCCTGGAGGATCTGTTGTCCGATCCAGACGGCAGGATTCCGGTCAATGTGCGATCCGGAGGGGGTGGCAGGCCCGTGCCACCGGGGCGAGGCGAATCGAAGAAGTAGGCTGGCCACGAGAGTTAGAGGTGTCGATGAGTGGAAGAGGGGCCCTTGTCGGAGCTGTGATCCACGTGATCTCGTGGATCGGTGCGATGACCATAGTCGGCGTCATGTTCTCGCAGAGCGACTCTAGGATCGCGTACGGGCTGATCTCCGGATGGTGGTGCGCGCTGTACACTACCACGCTCTCGCGGGCTCCTCTCTCTTCCACTGGAGTCGTTGTCGCGGCGTTCGTCCTCGTGGACCTCGGAGCGACGTTGTTCGGCGCGAGTCTTCTCCACCACGACAGAGACAGCACGATCGGGTTCACCGATGTCGTGGATACCCTGCTACGCGCCCTCGTGTTTGCAAGCCCGATACCCGCGAGCGCAGCGACGAGGGTTGTTCAGCGGCGTATTCGCGGCGGCAAGTCAGGCTGAAGGAAGATGCGGCGGCGCGTTCCCGGAGAGCGCGACGGCGCTCGAGATCGCGCGCTGGCCGCACGACGGCGTGAAGTCGATCGACTACCCCACCGAAGACCAGCTTTCTCTCGATTCTCGATGCATAGCTCCTTGTCCGTAGTCCAGGGCTTGTCCTGAGGCTCGAAGGCAGGTGCGCCACCGAATGCCGCGGTGGCCGCCCGCAAGGCCGCGCGGTCAGGTTTCTCTCACGCAGGTTGCGGTAAGCTCGCCGCATGGACCTGCACTACACCCCCGAGGAAGAGGCCTTCCGCAACCGCGTCCGCACCTGGCTCGAGAAGAATGCGCCCACGCAGAAGGGGCCGCTCTCGCTCGAGGACGGGAAGGCCTGGCAGCGGAAGCTCCACGCGGGCGGCTTCCTCGGCGCGGCCTGGCCGAAGGAGTACGGCGGCGCGGGCCTGTCCGACATGGAGCAGGCGATCCTGTCCGAGGAGATGACGCGCGTGAAAGCGCAGGGCGTGCCGGGCCAGATGGGCATCTGGTGGGTCGGTCCCGCGATCATGAAGTTCGGCACCGAGGCGCAGAAGCAGAAGTTCGTCGCGCGCATCCTGTCGGGCGACGACATCTGGGCGACCGGCTACTCGGAGCCGGGCGCGGGCTCCGACATGTTCAACACGCAGACGCGCGCAGTGCGCGACGGCGACCACTACGTGGTGAACGGCCAGAAGATCTGGACCACGATCGCGCACCTCTCGAACTGGTTCTTCTGCATGGTGCGCGTGCCCGGCATGGGCACCTCGAAGTACGACGGCCTGACCGTGCTGCTGATGGACATGAACGCGCCCGGGATGCTGGTGAAGCCGATCGTGCAGATCACCGGCGGCTCGGAGTTCAACGAGGTCTTCATGACCGACGTGCGCGTGCCGGTCGAGAACCGGCTGGGCGCCGAGGGCGAGGGCTGGAAGATCATCTCGGGCGCGCTCATCAACGAGCGCAACGGCATCGCCGGCGGCATGCGCCAGGACGAGGCGTTGCAGCGGCTGATCTCCTCCGCGAAGAAGCACGGCAAGGCGAAGGACCCGATCCAGCGCCAGCAGATCGCCGACATCGCGATCGCCTGCGCGATCTCGAAGTACTCCGGCTACCGCGGCATGACCGACGGCCTGCAGGGGCGGCTGAACCCGCACCTGTCGGCGGCGATGAAGCTCGCGGGCACGTCGCTCGCGCAGCGCATGTCGACCGCACACCTCTCGCTGCTCGGCGCCTACGGCCAGCTGTACGAGAACCACGGGCCCGCGACCGATGCGCACGCGGCCGCCATGCGCTGGCTCGGCGACCGCGCGCAGACCATCGCCGGCGGCACGAGCGAGATCCAGAAGAACATCGTCGCCGAGCGGATCCTGGGGCTGCCGCGCAGCTAGCCCGCGCTCGCGCGCGTCAGGCGCGCGGCTTCCCTCACGCGAGCACGCCCAGCTCGATCGGCCTCTGTACCCCGAGGTAGCCCGGCGCGTCTCGCTTCAGCTCGTTAAGCGTCCGGCGCTCGACCGAGTGGTTGCCGAGATCGCTCGCGGCGCCCGCGCGCTCGACCCGGAACGCGAGCATGAGCGGACGCGGGCGCTCGCTGGCGCGCGCCAGCACCCGCGAGCAGAGCGCGAGCGACGCCCCGGAGCGGCCGAGCCGGCGCAGCGCGCGCGCGCGAAACAAGAGCAGCGAAGCGTTCAGCGACGAGGTGTTCGCAACCCCGTCGGACAGGCGGAGCACCCGCCGGGCTCCCTCGTCGCTGCGCGACTTGCCGAAGAGCAGGAGCTCGGCCAGGCACAAGCAGATCACCACGTCGTGCGGTGCGTAGCGTCGAGCCTCCTCGAGCGCGGCCCGCGCCTCGTCGGCGCGCCCGAGCTCGCGCGAGATCTGCGCCTGCGCGAACGCGAGGCTCGCCCGCTCCGCCCGGACGCGCAGATCGAGACCGCGGGTCAGGCCGAGCCAGAGCTGCGCTTCGACCCCGTACAGGGCGAGCGTCGTGCCCAGCCGGCGCGGAGCCTGGAGCGCTGCTTCGAAGGCGCCCACCGCTTCGCGCAGTCGTCCGTCGCGAAGCGCCAGCGCCCCGTGCAGGAACGCCGCGTCCGGTCCGCCGCCACCGGCGGCCAGGCGGTCGAGGGCGGCCGGGAAGTCGCGCGCGGCCAGCGCCTGGAGGCCGTCGATCAGCGGCTCGTCGCCCGACTGCACGAAGCGCTTCGCAAGGCGCGCGCGATCGAGCGAGATGTGCGTCGTTCGGCGCTTGGGCGCGCGGAACACCAGGCGCGTGACCGCCGCGCGGTCGCGCCCAACCCTCCTGCGCGCGGGGGACTTGCGGGGCGCGCGGATCTCGAGCGCGGCGCGATCCGCGATCCTTCCGCGTGCACAGAAGCGCAGCTCGAGATCCCTCATGGCTGCAACCACGCGGCGACCGCGCGCTCGACGGCCGCCTCCGGATCGGCGAGCACGCGGCGCAGGCGCAGACAGGGGCGCTCGCGCGCCTCGGCGGCGTCGACCGGCTGATAGTCGCGCGCGGCGAGACGCTGGTTCTCGAGCCGCCGCTCGAGCTCGGCGCGCGGCAGCAGCGACATCGGGATGCGCCGGAGCGCGCGCAGCTCGGAGGAGAGCGCCTCGACGAGCAGCACGCGCATGCCCGCCCGCGTGGCCGCGCGCACCGCGGCAGCGCGCAGCGGCGGCGTCCCGAACCGCGCGCTGACGATGATCGTGGGCGGCGCCGACGGCCAGCGCAGCGACCAGGAGCTGCGCGCCGCCGCCAGCAGCCGCAGCTCGGGGCCCGTCCGCGAACGGCCGACGAGACCGTCGCGCGGCCAGTAGTCGCTCTTGCGGTCGAGGTTGTCGATCGCCTCGAGCTTGAGCGAGCGGGGCAGGGCATCGGCGAGGCCGGCCGCGACGAGACTCTTCCCGCACAGCGGCGGACCGAGCACGACGATCATGCCGCCGCGCAAGGGGGAGAGGCGAGGCGCGAGCCGCTGCGGGGACCGGACGCGCGCGCCGCGACTCGTCGCCGCCGTGCTGCGGGCGGTGGTGCGCGTCGTCACGAGGACGCTCCGGCGGCGATGCGCTTCAGCGCCTCGGGCTGCAGCACGAGCAGCCGGCCGCGCTCGCGCGTCAGGATCCGCGCCGCCGCGAGCTCGCGGAAACACTCGCTGACGCTCTGTCTCGTCGCGCCGACGAGCGTCCCGAGCTCGGCCTGCGTGAGCGGAAGCTCGATCGAAACCCAGGGGCCCTCGGGCTCTCCGAAGTCCTCGGCCAGCAGCAGCACCGTCCGCGCGAGCCGCACGCGGAGCGGTCGGAACACCAGGTCGGCCACTCGGCTCTCGATCCGCTTCAGCTTTCCAGCCACTTGTTTGGTGATCTCGAACGCCGCGCGCGGGCTGGCGCGCATCATGCGCAGGAGCGCGTCGCGATCCATGCGCCAGACGACCGAGCGTCGCGTCGCCTGGGCGAAGCTCTCGCGAGACTTGTCCCCGATCACGGACAACTCACCGAACACCTGTCCGGGGTGCACGAAGTACAGGGTCAGCTGCTCGCCCCCGGGGGAGACGCGAAAGATCCGCACGAGTCCGTGCTCGAGCAGGTAGATCGCGTCGGGCTCGGCCGTCGGGGCGAAGATGGTCTGGCCGCGCGCGTACTCTCGCACGCTGCAGCCGCGGCGCAGCGCCTCGGCCTCGTCCGGGTCGAGCGATCGCAGCCAGTGGACCCGCGCGATGTGCCAGTGCTCCAGCGGACGACCTCCCGGGCTGCGAAGGCGGTGGAAGTCTATCGGATGCGATCCGAGGAGCTGCACGCTGTCCGCCGTGCGCGTCGGTCTCGCTCGCAGGTCCAGCGAGCG
>Ga0187893_10005097_pt1 | contig 24015 bp, 27 predicted proteins | sample MA1701074metaG_FD_139574 | JGI IMG/M metagenome (GOLD analysis project Ga0187893, IMG submission 139574) | White microbial mat communities from a basaltic lava cave in the Kipuka Kanohina Cave System on the Island of Hawaii, USA - MA170107-4 metaG ...
CCATATATCGCGACGCTGCTGAAGTGCGACATTATACAAATCTTTTGCGCTATTTAGTAACTGATCGAGCGTCAGAATTTGCGCCTTAGTGGGATAGAGACGATATTTAAAAGCACGATGCATTAATTGTTCCTCTTATCCTTATTATATCTTAAATTATCTAATTCACTACTATTATATACTTTGAGATGACAATAATACAGCATGAGAAATATACCTATAGAATAGATTAACTTAACATTGAGATCATATTGATCGACGCTCCCTTATATGGACTGTATAAATGTCCTCAATCTTATTTATAACACCAAAATAATTGGGTTGATCCATTGGACATTTAAAAATTACTGCAGCTTCCGGTGTGGTTATATGTTTATGAACCATTTCTATATCTAGATATTCAATTTCTACAACAACTTCACCTTTATATAACTGAATATCAGTCACAACATGAGTTGTCACCCCATTCAATGGTTTAATAGTATTAGATTGACTTAAAATTCCACCAACCATATTACCATTAGACAATCTATTACGAATAGATTCATTGTAAATTATTGATTCTAATACATCTTTAGGATAGATTATACCCTTTATTGTAGGAAAATCAGACCAAACACCAGTTCCCAATATCACACGCTTCATAGATTCATCATTTCTGATTTAGATAAAAACACACTATCATCAATCGTCTTCCATGTACCAATAAATAGTCCATTCAATTTTATGCCAAGACAATTTCTTAAAACTTGATCACAAACAACATTATCTTTCAACCATGTAATTACTTTAGGTGTCAATACTTCAGATTTAGTTCTTTTACCTTTAACGGAATTATCAACATAATTAATAAAATTTATACTGATATACATATCATCATTGGTATTATTGTATCGTAGCGATTCAATTAAATTTATTTTACTAAAGCTAAAACACCGCCTAGGTAATTTAGTTAAACTGGTACATTCGAAAATTCTCTCACCACATAATTCTGATATGTAATCCCATGATACTTCTTGTTGATCAGAATAACATCCGCCAGAATCGCCCTTAACAATAAACTTATCATCATCCGATGTGTTAAGATATTCATTCCAAGTTAATATTTTACCATCTGATCTTCTAACATACTTGTTATTATTAACTCTAATAGGAAATGTTCTAAAATTTACAATTGCAGGTCCAACCACAGATGGTGGTAACAAAGAATCATCTAAAAATGCTGACACTGAACAATTTCTACTGGTTGTTCTAGGATAAAATTGATTCATTAAACTCAATTGATATCCCTGAGCAATCTCACCTAGAACAGAAAACCCATTATCAAGACTTTTCATCACCGCATTGGCAGTGTCACGCACATATGGCTTTAATGATTCAACATCTTTAGCTAATATCACATCTGGCCTGCGCAAAATCCGTCTAGCACGTGCTGCACCCACACCATGTAAAGTAGATCCAATGTTAAGATTACTAGATCCTCTAATCTCCTTCTTATTACCTTCAAAATCAACTAACCCTCTCTCATAATCCACATCCTTCTGAGTTACTATGACAGCATTTGGATGTATTCCAACTTTCGATGGACTCAAATCAAATTGTGATAATTCTTTATTGATAGTTTCTTCTGCAAACACACATCCCGGACTCAGAAATTGAGCATCATACTCACCAACAGTAGTAATACTAGATAGACATTGATGAATATATTCTCGACCATCATCATGCGTTATTGAATGTGCAGCATTTTCCATAAAGGTATTAATTGCACTACTACTGTGTTCCTCTCGCATATTCTTCCATACATAAGCTGCACGCAATCCCTTGCTACTACTCCCAGCCCCACCGTCTAATATTGTTGTAATTTTACCAGGCTTAAAAATTCCCATTGCTCTTCCCTTTCTTATTTCTCATTTGCATCTTCTACATATAAAATAACACTAGACTGCCAATCTGGTTTATTTGTAGCTAGTGCTACATATTTATCACGAAGTGATTCTGGCACTCCATTCTTTACCCAAATTTTATGAGCACTATCCCATTTAAATCCGGCTTTTTTCAGATATTGCTTCTGAATTAAAAAATCATGACTATCAAAATCTTTACCATTATACCAAGCTTCAATTATATATCGAGGTTCATTCAGATGTGCCAATACCAAATTTAAATCATGTTGTGCAGCAATTTCACAACATGTTAATGCATCCCATAAAGCCTTATGTGCATTACCTTGATATAACCCATAATCTACTGCCAAATGTTGTAATCTAGAAGAACTGGTATACCCAATCATTTGATCATGTTGTAAATCTTTCTTAGTACAAACCCATTGTAATGATTTAAATTCAGACCACCTCTTAACCATAAAAGATTTATCAAATTCTGCATTGTGTGCAACGATTAATACTGGTTTATAATGTTCAATAATTTTCCAAGGATTGTATAATACATCATACCCGCTCTTAGCCATCTCATCATTAATCCCATGTATAGACATTGTGTCTTTTAAAGACACCGTAGTTTGTAACATATCTGAATGAAGTGCTAAATGTCGCTTATTATGAGTGTCATAAATAACCATCCCAATTTCAACAATTTCATCTACATTAGGATCTAGACCTGTTGATTCAATATCACAACCTAAAATTATCATATTAGAATGGTATACGTTCAACCCAATGAGATGGTACCCACAACAACATCTTATCTAGAAATTCAACTCTATAATGCTTATGCGATCTTTCAACTATCTTAGCAGGCTCCAAATATTTCTCATGATCTTTATTAATTATAAAGATCCACGTATCTTCTAATAATTCAGGTATTTCAGTTTTAAATACTGGAACACGATTTACGATTACAATTTCATGCGAAGAGTTAGATGGCAATTTAACCCAAAATAATTGTGCACACTGTACACACATCACAGGAGCATATCCTATCTGATCCCATGATTTAGAAGAAATCAATTGATTCTTCATCCCACAGAAAGGACATGTAGAATCATCAGATATTGATTCATTTGACATTTTCATCCAATTCGATGATTTTTTGGGTTGTTTGGCTTTCTTGCGCGAGTTGTGTTTTGGTCTGCGTCTTGGTTTGCTCATATTGTGTATTCACAATAATATTTGCTTGATTTAACGATACATCAAATCGTACACCACGATCATCTTTAAAAGCAGCCATCAATTCCATTGATACATCACCAGAAAGCTTAATAGGATATGCCACTTTAGCACGTATCAATTTTATAATGCGTTGATAATCATCAATTTTAAATGTTGGATTACGAGTCAGTTGATGTCCTATGCGCAAATAGTTACATGGAAATTTACTAACTGCTTCAAGATACATTTCAATTTCCTTCTCATCATTCGGATTGATAATCCATCTGACTTCAGTAATTGGATTAACCTTTCTAACAAATTCATGTAATGATTTTACTTCATTAAGTGATTCTGTAAACGTCTTATTTTTAGAACAAACAATATCAAATCCATCAGCAGCCATAGCATCATTTGATAAATCGCGCAGTTTCTGCATAGCAAAATTTTTCCCATCAGGAAAATCAACCATACAAATTATCTTATATCTTCCACGTTTGATAGATCTATCAACCATAAATGGAGCAACTAATTCCGGTAATACAACTACTGCAGGACAACTATTCTTTACAAGAAATTGTCCAACTTGCGCCGGATTAGTTTTCCGATCTATAACATTCAATTCCATTTTAGTCGTATATTGAATCATATTTCACCAAAATAATGTGCTGGTAACCATTGGAATAAATCTACATCTATTGTACCATTATCTACATTTTCTATATAATTCATTAATTCATCCCAATTTTTAAAGAATGCCGATGATGGAAATCTTGATATCATCCATGTAGCCGGTATTCCATCAGGTGCACAAAATAATACTGGAATGTCAGCATCATTTGCAAAATAGATTTCATCCCAAGTTCCACTCGTGTATTTTCTTGGAGCATTGCAAATAACAAAATCTGAAGAAGTAACCATTTTCATACATAATCTACGCAATTCTTTTGCTGCTACTTCAACCACATCTTTAGTTAATAACATTTCACCTGATGGTGAATTTACAATTTGAGAATTACCATTCAATACCTTAATATACACTTGAGGATCAACCTTACAGGCATCATTTAACCACTTAGGTTTTATCAGAGGATTATAAATTTTTAAATTAAATTTAATTAATCGTTCTGATAATGTATTACGCCAATCATGCGCATTTTGATCAAATTCCACAGGACCAGCCAAATAACACGATAATCCATTTAATTTATTCACGTAATTTATATACGTGAATGATCACTATGGCATGTCGTTCTTAGTACTATCTCCTGGCTTGCTCTTTTGTTTGAAACCTTGTCCTAATACAAATTTCGGATATTTAACTTCATGTTGGTGATACTTATTGCCACCTCCATGAGCACCCGTAGTACTCTTCTTTGAAGCACCTAAATCTAACTTATTTTCTTTTGGTTCTTTAGCCATATTATATATTTGATCTTCTAAGATTATACTCACTCCTCAAAGCTTCTTTATTACTTTCATCCTCACGGTTTCCATGTTCGAGTACGTAAAAGCCATAAAATCCATTCTTTAGCCTCTTCATTATTAAATTTTAAAACATTTATGGCATATTTATATGCTAATTCATGATTCTTTATTATTTCTTCAACTTCCAACCATCTTCCTTTAATAACATCGTAAGCATAAAGATATCCACTCCATTCTTTAGCCTCTTCATCATTTAATTTTAAGACTTCTATAGCATATTTATATGTTAATCTAGGATTTTCCTTTATCATCTTTTCAACTTCTATCCATCTTCCTTTAATAACATCTCTAGCATAATATATACTATAAAGATTATGTTTCTTTATCACTTCCTCCCCTTCTGACCATCTTCCTTTAATTACATCCCTAGCATAATTATATGCCCATTCAGGATTTTTCTTTATTATTTCCTCTCCTTCAGGCCATCTTCCTTTAATAACCTTTTTAGCATAATCATATATAATATCATGATTATGCCTTAATTTATCTAAAATATATCTCTCTAAATATGGATCTCTCTTCCCTCTTCTAGCTGCATCTTCAATAAAATCTCCCCATATATCTTGATCATGGAGTTCCGATTCATCCTCAAATAGAAGAGATAATCGCATAAATTATGTTTTATATCCACTCCACTCTCTAGCGTCTCTATTACTTAAATTTAGAACATATCTAGCATAGTAATATGCCCATTTAGAATCTTTCCTTATCCCTTCCTCCCCTTCCAACCATCTTCCTTTAATAATATCTTTAGCATAATAATATGTATATCTAAGATCTTTCTTTATTTCTTCCTCTCCTTCTATCCATCTTCCTTCAATAACATCTCTAGCATAATAATATACCCATATAGGCTCATTTTTTATTGCTTCCTCCCCTTCCACCCATCTTCCTTTAATAACATCTCTAGCATAAAGATATGTATGATAACTATCATGTTGGTCTAAAATAAATCTTTCTAAATCTGAATCCCTCTTCCCTCTCTTAGCTGCGTTACGGATTAATTCATTAATATTACCCCATTCATCTTTATCATGGAGTTCTAATTCATCCTCAAATAAAATTGATAGACGCATAAATTATGTTTTATATTTATTACAAAAATCTACAACCGCACGATGATCTATTTTATTAAATTTCTCAACAAATGAGAATGGATTATAATTTGAAGCTATAAAAATTCGCTTTCTATCTTCTGTTGACAAATTGTTTGCAGCATATTCATAACTCTCTGCTTCTTTAGAGAATCTAGCACCACGAGCATTATTTGTAACATCTGGATTATTTCCATAATGCCACATTTTATTACCAACAGCACACATATCCAACCCAACAACAATAATCGCAGAATAATTCATCCATAATGCTACTTGCAAGCTAGCATAGGTAGAAGATCTTCCAACAAAATATCCTTTCAACAAATCTCTAGAAAATCCTACACCTGATAAATTTCTAATTACAATTTGATTTCTATGTCTTGAACGGACCGACGAAGAATTTATTATCATCCCTTTATAATTATCCCATAATTCCTTATTCCTTGAATATTGAGATTGATCACAGAAAGACCAATATTTAGTTGGCCAAACCCTCATATCAGGTTTATTAATACACATCATATCAACCTTTGGATTATCTTTCAATTTCTCCAATGGAATTTCTAAAATTGATGGGCCACAAGCTACTATTATTAATACCCTTCCGTTACCCACACCATGTAGAGCATCAATTGCTTCTTTATATCTTACTAAACGTTCAGAATCCTTACTGTTTATAATGCGACGATTGTGTATAAAATATTTAGAATTATGTGGTTTAATTACTGAAATCTTTTTGTGTTTTTGTTCAAATCTTACAACACTTTTTGAAGGTATTGAAATTGATTTAATTGGAGGTGGAGGAGGTGATATCCTTACATTTACAACATATTCAGAATGTTGATTTAATTTTTTATTTACAGGTTTATATCGAATGATGTTAGGTTTACTTGAACTCTTACTGGGTTTTATGACAGATTGTATTGACTTAATATTAACTATTGGAACTTTACGGCCAACTGGCAATTGAACACGCTTAATACTTGGGCGATTTGATGACCGATAGTTACTCATGCGGTATATTTTCGCATATATATCGGCAATAATTGTAGAACGATCAAGAGGATGATTCAATAGCCTGATCGCAATCATCCACAAATTGCGATTTTAGTTTTGCTAACACAACTTTCCTGCGCGAATCTTTATTCATCTTAGAATATAAATGTCTAAATACCGTAGTAGTCAACAAATTAAATACTGGAGCCCGACCAGGCGTAAATTTCAATCTACCATCACTAATTTTAGATACAGTCAATATAAATGCTTCATGTGCAAGCTCATCATGTTCCTCACTATCATGAGGATGAAAGTGAATTGCTACACCATAGCATATTTTATATATGCCATCCAATAATTTCTCCCATGATTCACTATCGTGATCAGATAACCATTTCGTCCAATAATTTTCTAATGCTACAGAATCGACATAATATTTCTTATTAACCATATATTTAAAATACGGAGATAATATGAGTAATCAACTAGCACGTTTATTCTTACGCGGTTCATTAATGAATGATACTGCAAAACTGTTAACTAGAGATGAAGTAAATCAGGTAGAACATTTAATGAAGGAAGCATGGGATGATCCAGCCATACAAAATCAAAAATTAGAATTCTGTATGGCCCTTGGAAGGACTATTGGAAATGAATACAAAGATGTAGATGTTGGCAAACAAGATGCATTAATAACCTTCTGGAAAGCCGCATTACTAGTATTATTTCATGAATCAAAGCAATGCATAACATGTAATAAGCATTATATTACAACTAAATCTAAATTAGAATCATGCAACCAATGTGGTAATAAACTACTACTAAAATGGAGCCCAAAACCACAAATTTCCAAAGATCCAATCAAACGGAAAAAATTCTTCCAATCAGTGATGTTCAATTATTTACGTCAAATTTTAAGAGAAAACAAACCACCATCAATGACCGAAACAACTATTGAAGATGGATATGCAACAGACGTCGCAGTACAAACTCTAAAGAAGATAATATCATCTCATGCTCTAATAAATTCTATTGAAAAAATAGATGACAATAATTCAATTATAAATTGTAACACTGATTTATTACCACTAAAAATTCTAAAATGTATTGCAGACGTTAAGAATGATTTAGATCAATATGGTGTACATATAACTATGAACCGCACCAATATAAATATATTGTCACCATTTGAAATCCCACAAACTATAAATTATAAAATAACCGAAAAAGTTTATACAAAATTCACAAGTCTAGACACTGGAAATTCTGATGATGACACACATGACAGCTTTAGAAATGCTTGTGAACACAAAATAATATCAAAAATAGGCCCAGATCAATGTAATGGTATAGAATACAATGAAACATTAGATATATTACGCAGTAGATTACCAAATAAAGCTCAACAATTATTTGATCTAATCACAAATACTCCAGACGATTACAAAGAAAAGTTCGGAGATAAACTATATAAATCTAATATGGCATCCTATCTCGGAATAAATCCCAAAGACATAGATGAATTAAAAGAAACTATAAAGATTCAATGCTTGGCAGTAGATATTGGTACCAACAATTAATATGGCCGTCTCTTCTCGTAATATCCACCAGATAATGTAGAGCCGACTTTGGGACGATTTACAGATTGATGCAATGATGGTTGAAATTGTTGAGTAGTTTGAGGTTTAAGCATACCACTCTTACTATTAGATAATACTTTAATTACAAAATCAATAATATCTTCTGGTGAACGATTATCCATAGTTATGCTATCAATCATTGGTCCATTTATGGCACGTTGCAATTCAGACATATTATTATGTGTCGATTCGCCTAGAGACATCCGATTATTCCCAAGTACAAATAAATTCCACCCAACCGTAACTTGACCATTTACTGGATTAATTTCTTTGGCATATGGAACAATTTCTAACTTGTTAATAAGTTCAGGTATTCGTAATGGTAAATCTTGAACCATTGGTGCATATACTGGTCGTTTAAAATTATCACAACCCTTTTCGGTAAAATATCTAATTAATGATCTTTTAATTAGCTCTTGATTCAGAACATGTTGAAGCTTGTGAACTAGTACAGTATCTTCTGAAAGCATATAATATTTTTGATTATTCTTATTAAAATATACTAATATGCGTCTTTCTCTATTATTTGAGGATAATCTTGAACTCCATGATAAAGATGAATGGGGGAATATTGATGAATTAATCAGTGATGCAGCTAAGAGAGGGAAGAGAGATCTAAATTTAGAAAAACTTATTTTAGATCAGTATCCTAGATTGGCATATGAATATGCTCACGATGTTATTAAAGGAAGATGGGTGGAAGGGGAGGAAGCAATAAAGAAAAATCCTGGATATGTATATTATTATGCTAGAGATATTATTAAAGGAAGATGGATAGAAGGGGAGGAAGTGATAAAGAAACATAATCTTTATAGTATATATTATGCTAGAGATGTTATTAAAGGAAGATGGATAGAAGCTGAAGAAGAAATAAAGAAAGATCCTGAATCAGCATATTATTATGTTAGAGATGTTATTAAAGGAAGATGGATAGAAGCTGAAGAAATAATAAAGAAAAATCCTTATCATGCATATAATTATGCCAGAGATGTTCTAAAATTAAATTATAAAGAGGCTGAAGAGTGGTGCTGGCGCGCGAGGAATCAATATTAATTTACAATATGTGAATATCCACTTTGATCTTGATTAACAATAATCTGATTAGGAAATTGATCAACCATTTCAGTTTTGTGACTAATAATTAATATAGTATCAGGTTTATCTGGTCTTTCATTAGCAAAATCATTTAGAATTATATCAACAAACGCCCTAACTCCATGTGGATCTAAACTACCATCAACTTCATCTAATACCATTATATTACATTGCCGCCCATATATTGAAATATATAAGTCATATAATGCAAACATGATGGCTAAATCGATTCGCTTTTGTTGTCCTCCTGAATGAAATTCATAGTCCCATTTAGAAGTTTCAATAGATAAAGTCGATGTGAATTTCAATTGCAAATCACAATCTAACGCATCCAAATAATAACCTATACGCTGATTGAAATATGGGATCAAATCAGCTAATATAAACATCTTAATTTTATTACGATCATGGTAACTACGTCTTATATAATCTAATTGCTTAATTTGCTCATTAAATTTTTCAATTTTAAGTTTATCATTACTAAGCTCATCATTTAAATTTTTAATTTCATTAGTCAATGATTCAGATAGATAATGATATGGATTCTGTTTTTGTAATTCATGTTCAATTTGATTTTTTATATCATTAATTTTCGCAGATAATAAATCATATCTATCACAAATATTTTGAGCTGCAAGATACTTATGTTCAATATCACTGTCTTCGGACGATCTTAATGATTCATAATTAGTCTTCATTCTTGATATAATACAAGATAATTTATCATGTTGCCCCATCTGATAATCAATTTCTTCAGTTAAAGTTTTAATATTATTTTGAAGACCAATAGCTTCTGCATTATCACGCATAACTACTTCAACTGACAATTTTGGCCTATCAACAGATAAACCATTAATCTCATTTCGAATAAGATCCATTCTTCTAGAAGATTTAAATATATCACTATTTAACGATTCAATTTGAAACTTATATGGTTGACATAAATCAGAAGTATGAATTTCTGAAACAACTTGTTTACAAGCAGGACACTCTTTACCAGCCTTATCATTCCAATCTTTAATAATATCACTAACTGAATTATACTTAATTTGCAATTCAGAATGTTTTAACGATAATTCAGATAATTTATTTTGTAATAACAATGATTTATATTCTATATCATCAGCTACAGTATGCGCATTTCGTAATTTATCTATGTCAACAATATTTAAAGATGATAATCTTTCTAAATGCTGTTTAACAATAGAACGAGATTGTTGAATAGACTTATCTAAATGCATCAATGTCATTTCACATTGTGAAATTTTCACATTTAATTCATTCAACTTTTTAATATTAATTTGATATTTTTCATATTTAAGTTTTATATCATTAATATCTGGCAATACCAAACTCGATAATTCATAATTAAACTTACTCAACAATTTTTCATATTCCTTAATCTTCAACTGTATATCATCATTAAATTTCACAGATTTCTCATCTACACTTGATAATTGTAAATTTAATCTTTTTAGATTGTCAATCTTAGCATTAATAACTGCCGCAATTTTTTGTTGTTCTAATTCAACAGATTGTCGCTTATCATTAGCAATATCACCCCAGATATTCAATCTATGCAATCCTAATAATCTCTCCAATACACCCTTACGTTTTTGATCACTCAATTCTAAAAATGATTGAGCATTTTGCCCAAGGAACATACTAGCAGAAAAAATCTCAAAATCCAATCCAAATAAATTATTTAAATATTGTTGAGCATTAGAATTAGTGGATATTGTAACATCAATCCCATCTTTAGAAATTAATAGATCATCGTGATTATTCATTTGTCTTGTTCGTGTTATAATCCATCCATCTGTAGTAGTAATACGAACATAACATGCTTGTTTGGTATTCCAATTTATAACTTTATCACCTGGAGAAGCCTTAAGAGGTATTCTTCCAAATAAACACCATATAATAGCCATACATATAGAACTTTTACCAGTACCATTTTTAAGATCTGGTACTCCATCTCTTTGTCCAATAATTAATGTTGGACCTAATGATTGTAAATCGATAGTTGTAGTATAATCGCCATAACTAAGAAAATTAGCCCATTCTAAATTCTTAATCTTTAATGGAATCGCCATCTAATTCCTCAACTGATGATAGCCGTTCTAAACTTTCATCTATTATTGATTTGTTTATAGACTTCAGAGAATCAATATCAAAATTGGGTTTATCATGATCAAGCCATTTTTCAAACAATATTGTGCCATCCCCAATTTTAATATCAGCATTATGGATAATATCTTCTTCCTGCTTAGGTTTCATCCATTTTATTGTAAGAGCACCACGACTAATAGCTTTAGTTCTAAGAGTTTCTAATTCATTATTAGTATAATCTTTAGATAGAAAAATTCTAACATGACAATTTGTCAAATCCATTTCATCAACAACTTCATCTGTGCATGTAATATAATCCGGTGCAGGTTTATCATTAGGTAATAATATCTTACCAACTTCAAATGTCTTTACAAATTTATGTTCACAGGTTTCAGTATCAAAATCTAAAAATCCATGATCAACCAAGCCCTCATCAAATCTAAAAGGAATTGGACTACCAGGATACCAAGTATTGGCTCCAACTTGCTGATAACAATGAAAATGCCCAGAATAAATTCTCTTAAACTTAGCATTAGAGAAATCAACTAGATTCCAATATTTCAACAAAAAACATTCATTCAATGATGCATTATTTATTCCAATATGAGTTAATAAAATATCATCACTAGATGCTTTGCTTTCAATAGCTTTAACTACTTCCATGTACGCCGATTCAAAATGAATAAATGGCAGAATCCAAAATCTCGCATTGCCAATATTTAATAATTTAACATCCTCTATAACGGTAATAAGCTTACTTAATGGTTTAACAGAATTTATTTTCCAGGAATTCTTAAGATGCATATCATGATTACCAAGCAACGCTATCCAAGTTTGATCGTACTTTTCTACAGTTTCATTAAAAAAATTAAAAGCAGTGTTCAAAACTTCAATATTAATACTATTCCTATCATGAAATAAATCACCCAATACTAAAACTTCAGATATATCATTCTTATAAGCATATTCTCGTATGACGCGTGCCGACCATAATATATCATTCAATTTATTTGGCACGCCAAAATGAATATCAGACGTTAAAATAATTCTGTTATTTTGCATTAGATTATGTACATTATTAGAGGGACCCACAGACTGTGTTGTAACCAGTCACATATCTGCTAAGACAATCGCACGGCGTCATAGTTAGCACTATGGTGGGTCCAGCCAATAATGCACATATTATTTAGATACGGTACCAAATGGTCGCTCGCGCAACCACTTCGTTGCTGCCCACTTCTCCCCAGATTTTACTGGCAATGATGCATGCATAACATTTCGATCAACTATACCATTAACTGAGCTTCTGAAAATCACCGCACTCCCAGTTTTAGGTTTAATTTTAACATTCAAACTTGGAAAGTAAATCTCCCCACCATCATATAAATCATTCAGATACATACTCACCGTATAAACTCTTTGCCCACTTTCAGATAACAATTTAGTTGATCCATTTGAATATTCTTCAAACCAATCACCATGAACTTTATATTCTTCATTCAATTCATAACGCAAAATTTGTAATCCCTCACCACACTCTATTGGAACATTCAATAATTTTGAAATTCTATTCTCAATTGATGAAATAACATCATCATATCCACGTTTAACGAAAGCCGAACTACTAGTTCTATAATCATCCACAACACTATTGCCATCTTTACTAACTATAGTAGATCTATTAAGTTTATTTTTAGCTGTAATCATCAAATGATTACATTCTAAAACATTCAAAAAATCACGTATAAGCCAAATATTGGCTTGATGAGTCAGTCTATCTATTACAAAGCCATTTATACTTCTTCGCATTGATTTAAACTTCTCTTAAATGACAAATTAACAAATGCAATATGACGTAATCCACAATCTGTATCAACTTCGCAAGGATTATATCCAGTACACAATTGATCACCTGCTGGTATCATAAATTGAATTAAATTATTCTCAGAATTGAATGGAAATATTATATCATAATCACCAGGTTCATCATCATCAGTTGCTGATCCTATCGCAGGTGTTCCAGTTTCATCACTCGTTGGAAGAATATAACTTCCATCATCCTGTTTCAGAGCTACTGTAAATATTGATAATATAGCTTGATTAGCGTTATATGGTGTTAATACCATTATCGAATTTCGTTCACCACTTGGAATACCCATTGGTAAATTGCGTGGCACAAATTTTGAAATAATAGGTATAGGACCAAATAATTGTTGTTGTCTATCAAAAACAACAACACATCCAACATCACCATCAATATCATTAACAGCAAAATTCATCCACATAAATCGTTGATTAGAAACCACCGTGCTAAATTTATTTTTAGCATTTATAGTTCCATCAGTTATAACATTATTTAAATCTAATATTTGTAATGAAGTATCTCCAATAACATCAACTTCTACATAAAGAGTTTTATCAATAGGAGATGACGCAGTCCAATTAATATACCACGTTAATAATTCATCTTTTATAATTTGTGTGGTTTGAGCACTAAAATTATTATCAACAACAGTTTGGCCAGTAATAGTATCTAATACCATATCATCAATAGGATCAAATAATACTCTAATAACTTGAGCAGAGGTTGATAATCCAGTTAATACAATCACTGATCTATCATCCCATTGCGCATATGATAATGTAACTATATTATTATCGTCAATATCAAAACTATTAAACACAGTAGAAAATACTTCAACATCAACTATACCATTAACTACAATGAATCTAACCAATCTCAATGATCCACTATCATTAAATAAATGATAAAAAGATGATCCATCACTAACAGAACGAACATCAAATAATTGACTTCCAACAACAGGATTACTAATTACAACTTCATTATAACCATCAGCTTGATCATTCAAATCTTGAATTTTAATCCTAATTGAATCATCTTCTTGTGATAATCCAATTAAATTACCATTTTCATGATATATAGCATCCTCTATAAATTCAGAATTATTAGAAGATGAATATTCACAAACAAATATCGCATTTCTACCATCAACTGATGTATCAGTTTCAATCAATTGATCTACTTTAGCTAATTTTAGATATTCATTAAATATATATGGAAAATCAGAATCAGCATGCCTACTATGAATATGTGCATATGCTACAAATGTTGGTAATACTGCTAATTCATTTATAGATTTTTGAGGACAATCAATTTTTGGATTACAATCACTAAATACATCAACATTACTAACTACAGTTCGCTCAAAATTCACAACGAATTGTGGCAAAGTAATTCGTATAGAATCATCATTCGTAAGAGAAGCGCCATGTGAAATTGGAATAAACAACCGTATAAAATTAGTACCTTGAAGCGCTATGTAGAATACATTATCAATCCAATCATTAGGAATTGTATCATCAACATCAGCTGTATCTGCTTGAGATGTTGCAAATAAGAATGGGCGAGGATTACTAAATTGATCATTATCATTCACAATAAAATCACCATTGCCAATCAAATCAGTTAACAAAATATCAATTGCTGTACCTTCAGAACCACTACCTGGAAAATTTCCAGATCCATGAAATTCAACATCAAACGATGGTAATACATTACATTCACCATCTTGTGATAATAACTTCTCTTGAGATTTTGTTGCTCTAATAAATTTTAGTGATGGAGATAATGGAGTTCCATAATCATCAATAGTAGTTTCAGCAAGTACATCACTATTATGCTTTAATTGAATTAAATTACCATTACTAAACCCACTAATATAAGCAGTCTGATAATAAATCTGCTTACGATTTTGTGTAAAGAATAAAAATTCAGATGAAACTTCTACATCTAATATTTTAAGTGAATATTCATTATCCAATCCTAAAAACAAATTATCATCATTAAAATAAATAGCTAAAATTCCACCACTACCATCATAATCACGTGTTATTATTGCCTTATTTCCAACTTCCCAATTATCAACAAAGAAATCTAATTCATCGACTTCAATTATAGATATTCCACCATCCTTATATGCTAACATAGTATTACCATACAAGTTCATAACATCAACATAATCATTAATCACATCAACAGGATTAATTGTAGAAGTTAATTCAATCTCAATGGCACCATCACCATCACCAATAGAAGCAGCAGTCAATGATAAATCCCACATACTAACTATATTATGTGCAATACTACTCGTACTCTGTAATGATCCTTGATAAATGACCTTATATCCATTATCATTGATACTACTTATGAACAAAATTCCACTATCATATAAATCACGTCTTATAGAGTCGTTTTGTCCATCTTTATAAGTAATAATGCAAGTACCCAATTGGGCAAAATAAGTTCCAGTACCAAACGGCCCATTTAACATCACACCAGGTCTATGAAATTCCAACCGCTCAATAAACAATGTCACATTTCCATCTAATCCATCTAACGCTGAAGGAGATACTGATCCAATTGCAACATTATGCACATTTAATACCAATTTATCTGATCTATGTGCCAACAAATCAGCTTCATTTATTCTAAATCTAGATTCAAACGATCCATTTATCATGATGTTATTGTTATCAATGTATTTGGAGAACTCGGGCAAGCTCCAGAATCAGTCACAGAAGTAACAGAAACCACATGATCATCAGTATTACCAATATCATCTGTAACACGAATAGTAACACTAGTATCAACTACAAATTGTACAAATCCAAATAAATCTCCATCAGTATCAAGATGTAAAAATTGAGGAAGACTTCCAGAAAATTCAGTGAATACATATGGTGGTGTACCACCGGTGGCCGTAGCCCAACCAGTTTGACTAAACACATCACCAACACACATGTCAGTAACAGATGGTAACACTAATGTCAATCCTGCTGGTGGTGGTACTGTAGACGATGACTGAGTTGCAGAATCACCACCAAATGGCTTGAATGTTAACGTAACAGGTGGGGATACAGGAGGCGGTCCCGGAGTAGCAACTGGTGGTGCAAGTGTAGGAGTAGGAGGTGAAGCCAACGTCGGTTCTGGCGGTGGAGTTGGAGGAGGTTGTATTGTTGGAGGTGGAACAGTTGGACAAATACATTCTACAGAAGATGAAATTTTATAACCACGACAACAATTAATTTGATCAGTATTCACTATTACTGTCAATAATACTGATTGTGGTGGACATACACCATTAAAGAATCCAGTATTACCAGTAAATGTCAACACAGCTGGTATAGTACCAGATTGAGTTTGTCCACCAGTAACACCACCAGTAACATTTACCGGACAATCATCTATATATCCTGGTTTATTCTTTTGATCAGCACATAATTTATCATCAAATTCAATTTTGGCCTTTATTGTCCACTTGCCAGCAACCACAACTTTTTGATTATATTGATCAATACTCCCACCAATCACACTTGAAATTGGATCTATTTGTTTAGGACCATTTATACAATCCATAGGAGGAAGAGTGAAACCACCATTTTGTAATTCAAATGCAATTGGAGAATCACATTTACACAAATCCAATGAAGGAGAACCAGTAAGTTGTGGCGTAAAAGTTGGAGGAGGATCAATTCTACCATCGATACCGCATGGTACATCTCCAACATTCGGACACCAGAAGAATGGTTCTTGACAACACTCTTCTGGTGGTCTAGAAGCTGTCATAATTCTAAACATATAACGTGGATTGACTTTATCAAACCAATTAAATTTACTGATATTATAATGCCCAGCATCACAACAATCAGGCGTTGGAGTCCATGATGGTAAATCTAATGGTGGTACAACAAATTCATTCGGAATAAATTTATATTTACAAATGTCTTTACATTGCTTAGATATAACCCTTACAGCAACAAATGACGATTGCTCAATTTTACCACGTGGTAAAATATTCGATGGTAATAAATTAAATGAACATACTTCATCAAACAAACGCCGCTTAATGAATAACACATTATCAGAAGTTTCAGGTTTCCGCAATGATACAATTGCTTCTGAAGCACGTAATAATGGATCATCAAAATTTTGATCAATTATTTCAAAAAAATCTAATCCATCAACACCAACATCACCCTTAGATCCTCTTTGACGCGCCTTATATCTCCATTTATCAATATTTTCTATGTTAGAAGTAAATTTTATAGCTCCAGATAACTTATTAGAAGAAACATCAAATTCTAATGACAATGATGATATTTCAACTTCTGGACTATTATCAACTTCAACAATTTCTATGTCACCAGAATCCATCGGAATTAAGAATTCTATGAGTTGTTCATTATTTTCATCAAATATTCGTAATGACATTGCTGTATCTATTGGTGTCGATACAAAAGTTTCAAATTTAAAAATATTTTCTTTAGTTGATATTGGAGCATGGAAGATTTCATTGGCAGCTACTTTTCCATCATGTCCCGATCTCCCTTGTATTCCTACTTTCCCCTTTGGACCTACACAACACTTTTTAGCCAATTTAGCAGTTAATCTAGCACGATCTATCTCTAATCTTAATTTATTCTGTGATTCAGGATAAAATCTAATCAAATCATCAGATGAATAAAAGAAATAGAAATATGGTAATAAATTATCAGAATCAATTTTAAAAGTATTAAATTTTATACCATTCTTAATGAGTTTATTTATTAATGTCAATTTTTCAAAAATCTCTGGAGTTACTAAACCAGCTTGTTCCTCAGTCACTATTGGAGGTGATTGAATTACACCTTCATATATCCAAGTACGTTCTTCGGCATCAAATCTATATTGATTCCCAACTTCATCTAATACAACATCTCCATCTTCAATACCAAATAATGGAAGTTTAGTAACTTGAATAGACATTATTATTTAATATCCTCATGCATTTCGCTAGCTATTAGTGTACCTTCAGCTACACTATATAATGGATCAGGTGCACGTGTAATTTCACCAACTTCAAATGGCATCTTTTGAATAGATAAAACTGATTTAAATAAATCCAAAAATCCATCTGGCATCGAAGTACCACCAGCACAAACAATAGGCATTGGCTTATCAGCCCTGGCTTTTGATTCATTTTGTCTAAATCCATCGGCCACCGCTTTGGCAACATTTTCAATCAAAATTTGATAATTAATATAGATAGCTTTTTCTAAATTATTTGAAGGCAATCCTGCTCCAAGATTTATTTTCTCTTTAACTCTAGTTACTAAAACTTTAGGTTTTTCACGATTTCCATCCAATTTCTCTAAATTACCAGTAACTCTAGCAGATTCTAAATCAATCCAATCTCCGCCACTATTAGCTAAACTAAATTCATAAATTGGCATACCATATAAACAATAAGAAACGTTCGTCATTCCACTTCCTAGAGATATCCCTACGCCTGTTCTATCTGGTATTTGAGAAATAACAATAGCTCGAGCTTCATTGATTGGATATGCTTTTATTGTAACACCATCAGTAGTTTTATATGAATCCAATATGGCTTGCATAATTTTCTGATGATATCTAACATTCACAATTTCATTTATTGCAGGTCCTGGAACACAATAATATAAAACAGCATCATCATCAAGCTTATAAATTAAACTCTTAATGATAATAGCCATAATCTTCATAGCCTCTTCTTCACCAACTGATAATACTCCACCTTCCATTGGACGTCTAAGAACTTTACCAAAATGATAAGCAATCTCTTCCGCTTTTATACCTAAAGCTATAAATTTATCATCACGTTCAATAAATGGTATATTTTGAGAAATTAACATTTGTTTTATAAAACCATCTCCCTTTACTATTTCTACGAAACCATTTACTTCTCTTTTAAACCGAAGCTTACCATTTCGGCGTTCCGCCAACACTATATTCTTAGTACCAATATCTAATCCTAATTGTTTCATTATACCGCTCCTATAAGACTGTCTACGTAAGTATCGTACTATTTTAATTTGCAGTTTTCTTGGTAGGTAATTTAACTTCAGTTCCGAAATTAACCTGCGGCGTATTGAGGTTGGCAAAGAATTCAGGTCCGATATTTTCTTCAATTCTCTGATCGTTTCTAACACATCCCTTAACATCTTCGGCGGAAGTAGTAGTGTTGACAGATCCTTGTAAAGTTCCAATGGAATGTCCCGATCTATCATCATATCTAATCACCACTGATCCACATATCTCAACTACAACACGTATTTCATTATTATGTACTGATCTTTTAAATAATTTTTTAATCCATTCTAACATTTGTTATATTACTTTTGATATTAAATATATTTTATGCATATAATATATTATCCAGATATAAGATTAACTACGCCATCTAAGACGGTCACAAACTATACAGCAGAAATTGAATCAATGGCTCTCGAAATGATGGATTTGATGTATAAAACTGACGGCATTGGCCTTTCGGCACCGCAAATAGGCGAAAATTACCAACTTTTCGTCATGAATATATCAGGAAATAAAGCCAAAAAAGAAGATGAAAGAATATTTATAGATCCAATCATTGAACTAAAAGGTCCACAAGAATATGGATTAGAAGGCTGTCTTAGTTTCCCAGGAATTACTGGTCATATTAAACGTCATAGAACAGTTACAATAACAGCAAGAACACCATTAGGAACAATTTCAGAAACTTATCATGATTTACCAGCTAGAATAATCCAACATGAAGTACATCATTTACAAGGTATAATATTCATCGAATTAATGACAGCAGCAGATCAACGTAAAAATTACAAACAATTGAAATCACTACGTGAAAGATTTAACAACAAATCACGAACGTCCTCTAATTAAGTAATGACAAACACTCATCCCAAGCTACATAACCAATCCACGTTGTACTTGTCGAGATTCCATTCGTGATCCTCAACGCCAATCCCTCTCCACATAGAAGTTCTATCTCTTGCCCTCCCCTATCATCCCAATCAATAATAGAAAGATTTGGCAATTGAGGAACTCCATTCGCTATAGTATTAGTCCATGATTGAGTAGTAGCCATTCTACCATCAACATAATAGGAAATTCCCCCTGTCAATGAAGCATTATTATTAACAATTACTCTAACATCAGTCACTGCAGACAGAGGATCTCGCGATCTTGATCGACATGGCACTAACTGATTACCTCCTGCCAGCAGTGCCGTTCCCCAAAACTTATCAAATACTGCTGTAACATTGTCTAGAGCTGCTGATGCAACCAAATCTGGTAACTGATATAATAATATCCTAGTAATCAAAACTACAATTCTGGAAGGAGGTCCATTTCTAAGTGCAAATATTGCATCAGTACCAGTCAAAGTATGTGTCTGACGAATATTTATTGGAACAAAATACGAACCGATCCTTTTCCTACGGGCACCCCAACGCTCTCCTAAAGAATTAAACATTAACATTCTATGTGCCTTACTAGTAGCATCTACTTCCATAATAGTAGCGTCTGCACGACGAGGACCTATTAGCACACTCATTCTAATTCCTCCTCAACATCCTCTATCGCATATTCATCCCACTCAACATAACCCGACCGAACCTGCCCTCCAAATGACCCAGCATTAGTTATGGTATTTGCAAGACCAAACCCAACCCCACTTGCAACTTCTATCTCACCTACCCAAGTATATGCCCCCCATGGCGGATTGTTCGGTGTATTTGAGCCTGTACCAATCGATAACCGCATTGATCCAAAATATCCTGCATCTATATCAGATATTTCTGTAGAAAACGGCGATGCAGCCCCTCCATCATAAGCATCCTGATAAGATTCCACCACCTGAGACACTGGAGCTCTACTACTTTGTTTTCTAGCTATAATAATAGGAAAAGACACACCCGCTGAAAACTTTGCCGTTCCATAAAATAGTGTAAAACTATTGACCTCTGATGTTGTTGATCCTATCGTGTTTGGTTCATAAAAGCGAACATATATTTTCGTAATAACAACAAGTGTATGCCCGCCATGTGGATTACGGAGACGCCATGAAATACGAGCCTGATTCAATGTTGCTATTACCTCATTCATATGAGCTACATATGAACCCTGCCAATTTCTTCTCCGATGTAAAGGTTCATCATTTGAACTAACCAATGACATACGCCGAGCCTTACTCGTCGCATCCACCTCGCCAAGCGCTTGCGATCTCCGTCCAAACAACCAATCAGCCATTATGGCTTGTCCTCCTCCTCCCATTCTATATATCCAGACAATAACATTCCAGCTACCATCACTACTGCTACACGTATACAAATACCTTCACCTTCAATCAATTCAATACGCGTACGCGGCTTCAATGGGTTTGCACTCCAATCTAAAATCATTCCTCCAGGTGGAAATCCAGGATTATTTGCTGCTGTATTTACAGGATAACGAATAGCTGAATAAAATTCTCCTGTGAAGTTTACACTAGTAACCGTCAAAGCAGCTGTGTGTTGACGTATATCAGTAAATCCATTTGGTGCTCCATATCCCGAGCGCTTTTTAGCTGCTGTAATAGTTGTACCTCCTGTTGGTGTCGCTGTATCAAACCGCTCGATATTCCATGCTGGAGCACCAGCACCACCAGGAGGAGTATCACAACCTACGAGGATATAAATTCTTGTAACATAGACAATCGTATCGCTTGAAGCCGCATTTCTAGCAGCCCAATGTACTGAACCTACCGCATCAGCAGCTGCTATTCTAGTATCAATATTTGCACTGAAAGCACCTTCGGGTGGATGGCTGATCTCAGTTCCTTCGCTGTCATACAGAGTACCTCTGCCTGCCTTCGAAGTTGCATCAACATCCATATCAACGCCACTCGTACCTCCTCGAATTACAGTTGTCATAATCTAATCCTCTAGTACTACAGTTTCCTTAAACGAACATCCGAAATTACCACACGTAACAATCGCTTGACCTGTTCCAACATCACGATCAACAACATTCTCATAAGCACACAATGGACACGTAAATATTATCTTCCCTGCATCTTCCCACCAAACTCCTGCCACCTGATGTAAAACTCTCTCTATCTGCTTATATTTAGCTTCTACAATAGCAATCTTAATAACTTCTCCATCGTCATCTTTCTGCGCCATAGGATGATCATAAAACACATCTTCATAGACCAAAGCTTGACGAACTACTGTAAATTGTTCCCCTTTCGCTGTAATAGTTTCATCCTTAGAACACTTCTCGATCCTCTTGAAATTCTTCATCATAATTTCCCTTAATATCGAATAATATAATCCACATTATATTTTCCAAAAGTAGGACCATATAAACTCTCAGCATATAACTTAAAGCTCGTATTTGCTACTATACCGCCAGGTCGTACTTCAATCAGACCACCTCGATGTTCATCCTCTGAATGATCAGATGAAGCAACAGGAGCAACAAAAGCTGCTATTTGTGATGTAGTTTTAATGTTTCCATCTAACACAGTTACACTTGCTTCTGTTCCTTTTGAACCAAAATCAACTTCAGCTTCTCCTCCAACAACCGTTCCTGCCACAACCGTACGTATTCCATCTATAAGGTTATTTTCTCTATTCACCACTACATCAGCATAATAAACTGTAAAGCTCGGACTAACCAACGGGTTACCTTGAAATTGGCCTGTTACTCTGATCACATTTGCAATTGTAAGATCAAGAGAAGTTGCCAATGCAGGAGCAGCTTCTTGTGTTATCGTGTTATTATAAAATATCAACATCATTCCTCTAGCTGTCGTCGAACTAATAAATCCAATGTGAGCTATAATGAATAAAGACGAATCATCTACACTACCAGTCGTAATATCAGTAATTGTTGTAGGCCCTCCACTCGGACCAAACTTAAGTTTCACCCGAAGAGAAGCTGCAGAAATATCTTCAACTTTAGCTACCATATATAAAGTAAACGATTTTGCTGCAGCTAGATCATTAGCCGGTACATCAAAATCAAACAAAGTCGTTTCATCCAACGTACTTCCTATCGTCGGTTGACTTACTTCTGAATCTTCTTGCCAACATCCCAATGGATCTTGATTACTAGTTCCACTAGTCGTAGCCGTTCCGAAAGCAAAACCAACACCTATTTTATCTGAATCACTAAAACTACCATTACCATTTTGATATGTCACAGTCCAATCACGTACTGTACCCAAATCAGATTGTGCAGTTATAGTAAAGTGAGCAAAAGTTGATGGGTCAGACTCCTTAAAAACTAATACTTCTCCATTCAACGCCGTAATCTCATCTAACACATTTATAAGACTAACACTATTCCTATCTGTCTCATTCACATAAATACGAGTTGCAGATGCTGGTGAAGCATTATTAAATCGCAATTCACCACTAGCCGGATTATTACTTGTACCTGTATCAAATAAATAAAATAGAGTCCATCCTCCAGTTGAACCTGAAACTCCTGAATATCCACTTACTCCTGAGTAACCAGATGATCCAGGATTATCTCCACTAAATCCTGAGAAACCAGAATACCCAGATATTCCTGAATAACCAGAAAATCCAGATGTACCTGAATAA
>Ga0187893_10005098_pt1 | contig 24008 bp, 17 predicted proteins | sample MA1701074metaG_FD_139574 | JGI IMG/M metagenome (GOLD analysis project Ga0187893, IMG submission 139574) | White microbial mat communities from a basaltic lava cave in the Kipuka Kanohina Cave System on the Island of Hawaii, USA - MA170107-4 metaG ...
CTGGCGCTCGCGCGCGAGCCTGGACTGTGTTGCCACGTCCGCGTGATAGCCGCGCACGGTTTCGGAAATTTCCGCCAGGTAGCGCACGCGCGCCGGCGGAACGATGAGGTTCCGGCCGGACGATGCCTTTACCGAGGTCGGCCTGAGGATACCGTCGCCAGCCTTGAGCCCGCGGGATTTGAGTTCGGCGGCAATGGCCTGATAGAGCGCCGTCACGCCGTCGTCGTTGAACCGCGAGGCGATGGTGCCGAATACCGGCATCGCCTCTGTATCGACTTTGAAGGCACTGCGATTGCGCTGCATCTGCTTGCGCACGTCCCGAAGCGCATCCTGCGCACCACGGCGGTCGAACTTGTTGATCGCGACAAAATCGGCAAAGTCCAGCATATCGATCTTCTCGAGCTGGCTCGGGGCGCCGAACTCCGGCGTCATCACGTACAGCGAGAGGTCCACGTGCGGGACTATGGCCGCATCCCCCTGACCGATGCCCGAGGTTTCGACCAGAACCAGGTCGAAGCCGGCGCACTTGCAGGTCGCGATCACCTCCGGCAGGCAGGCGGCGATCTCGCTGCCACCGTCGCGGGTGGCGAGCGAGCGCATGTAGATGTTCGGATGATTGATCGCGTTCATGCGGATGCGGTCACCCAGGAGTGCTCCGCCAGTCTTGCGACGCGAAGGATCCACCGCGATCACCGCGATCCTGAGCGCATCGTTCTGATCGACGCGAATGCGACGGATCAATTCGTCGGTCAGCGAGGACTTGCCCGAGCCGCCGGTTCCGGTAATTCCGAGGACCGGGACATTGTCGCGCTGTGCGGCGCCTGTCGCCAGCTTCTGGCGCAGCTGCCCAGGCAGCGCCTCGTTCTCCAGCCCGGTGATGATCCGCGCCAGATCGCGCATGTTGCCGCGGAAGACTTCGTCGAGGCTCGTCGGCAACTCGTCGGAAAGATTGCGATCGGCGGTACGGATCATGTCCGTGATCATTCCCTGCAACCCGAGGCGCGCGCCGTCCTCCGGAGAATAGATCCGCGCCACGCCGTAACCGTGCAGTTCCTCGATCTCGCTCGGCACTATCACCCCGCCGCCGCCGCCGAACACCTTGATACTCGCGCCGCCGCGTTCGCGCAACAGGTCGATGACGTACTTGAAATATTCGACGTGGCCGCCCTGATACGAGGACACGGCGATGCCCTGGACGTCTTCCTGGATGGCCGCGGTGACGATCTCGTCAACCGAGCGATTGTGACCGAGGTGAATGACTTCGACGCCGCTCGCCTGGAGGATGCGACGCATGATATTGATCGAGGCGTCGTGGCCATCGAACAGACCGGCCGCGGTGACGAATCGCACCTTGTGCTTGGCCTGCTTGCCCTGGTCGGTTGCCTGTACGCTGAGATCGGTCATGATGGGGCGTTTCCGTCCGAGTGTGGTCGATGACGCGGCCCGGAACTGGCCGCGTTGACACCGGAATGCGTCATCGTGCCCGGGCAGCCATTATTGCCTACGGATACGTGCACGTAAACTTGGCCCGCGGCAGAGCTGGCCGCCGGCATAATCCCCCGCCCGGATACCGGCGCGCGCTCATCAGGCGGCATGTTCGACACCGGCCGACAAGGCACGGAAGCGATCGAGCAGGGCCGCGCGTTCCGCGGCGACCGCCTCGACATGGGCCTGCTTCACATGCCCAAAGCCGCGGATACGCTCGGGCAGGCTGGCGAGCGCAATAGCGACCTCAAGGTTCTCTTTCGACAGCGAGGCCGCGATCTCGTCAATCATGGATTCATAATCGCGGACAAGCCCGCGCTCCATCTTCCTTTCGGCGGTGTGGCCGAACGGATCGAGGAAACTGCCGCGCAGTCGCCTGAAGCGGGCCAGTAAATAGAATGCATGCCGCATCCATGCGCCATACTGCGCCTTGACGAGACGGCCCTGCGCGTCGCGCTTTGCCAGTAGCGGCGGCGCAAGGTTGAATTTCACCGTGAACTCACCTTCGAATGCGTCGTTCAGCCGTTTCACGAAATCGCCATTCGTGTAAAGCCTGGCTACCTCGTACTCGTCCTTGTAAGCCATCAGTTTGAAGAGAAATCTCGCGACCGCCCTGGTCAGGGTATCACCCTTGCCGATCCGGGCTTCCGCGCGACGGACCTTGTCGACCATACCCTCATAGCGTTTCGCATAGGCGGCATCCTGGTAGTCCGTCAGGAAGGCAATACGCCGGCGCACCAGTGTCTCGAGGTTCTGCGGCAGCTGCACTACCACCGGCTGGGCGGGCATGGCGATTTTCTCGACTTGCGTCAGATCGACTGCCGCTCGGCGTCCCCAATCGAACGCCTGTTTGTTGGCATCGACTGCCACGGCGTTAAGCTCGATCGCATGCAGAATCGCGTCTTTCCCGAGCGGGATCAGCCCTTTCTGGAATGCAAATCCGAGCATGAACAAATTGGTGGCGATCGAGTCGCCCAGCAGCGCGGTAGCGAGCCGCGTGGCCTCGATGAAATGCGCGCGGCCACCGACGGATTCGTCGATCAGCGCGCGGATTTCCTCGGACGGATACTGCCAGTCGGGATTCTGGGCGAACTGGCCCGGTGGTTGCTGGTGGGTGTTGATGACGGCGACGGTGCGCCCCGGCCGGGTCTTGGCAATGGCATCGTGTGCACCCGCGGTCAGCATGTCGCAGCCGAGAATCAGATCGGCCTCGCCGGTGGCGATGCGCTGCGCACGGATTCCGGCAGGCGTACGGGCGATTCGAACGTGCGACGTGACGGCACCGTTCTTCTGCGACATGCCGGTCATGTCCAGCGCCGAGGTACCCTTGCCCTCAAGGTGCGCGGCCATGCCAAGTAACGCGCCGATCGTGATGACACCGGTGCCGCCGATCCCGGTGATCAGAATGTTGAAAGGGGTCTCGCCGAGGTTTGCGGCGGCCGGCTCCGGCAGCGCTCCGAGGGGCGCCACGGCCTCACGTTTTGCAGCGCGCGACTTTTTCGGCGTACCGCCCTCGATCGTGACAAAACTCGGACAAAAACCCTTGATGCAGGAATAGTCCTGGTTGCAGGAGGACTGGTCGATCATGCGCTTGCGTCCGAACTCGGTCTCTACCGGGAGGATCGAGGTACAGTTGGACTGAACGCCGCAGTCGCCACAGCCTTCGCAGACAGCTTCGTTGATGAATACCCGCTTCGTGGCCTTCGGGTACTCGCCTGTCTTGCGGCGGCGGCGTTTTTCCGCGGCACAGGTCTGGTCGTAGATCAAAACCGAAACCCCGCGGTATTCCCGGAGTTCCTTTTGTACCGCTTCAAGGTCGGCGCGGTCGTGAAGCGTGACCAGCGCGGGTAATTGCGAACGATCCGCATGGTGGGTCACGTCTTCGGTGACGATGGCGATGCGTCCGACGCCCTCTGCCGCCATCTGGTGCGCGATCATCGGCACCGACGTCGGGCCATCGACCGGTTGTCCGCCTGTCATCGCAACCGCATCGTTATAGAGGATCTTGTAGGTAATATTGACCTTGGCTGCGAGCGCGGCCCGAATCGCGAGGGAACCGGAATGGTAATAGGTGCCGTCGCCGAGATTGGCAAAGATGTGCGAGCGCTTCGAGAATGGCGCCTGGCCGATCCACGGAGCGCCCTCGCCACCCATGTGCGTCGGGCTCTTGTTGTGTTCGGGATAGATTACGGTCGCCATCACGTGGCAGCCGATGCCGGCCAGCGCCAGACTGCCGTCGGGTACCCTGGTCGAGGTATTGTGCGGGCAACCCGAGCAGTAAAACGGCGGGCGCACGGGCGTGCTCACCGCTTTCCTCAGTACCGCCTCTTTTGCCTCCAGGAACGCAAGGCGCGCTTTGATCAAGTCGCTCTGGTGAAATCGCCCGATGCGCCCGGCGATAACCCGGGCAATCTGCGCGATCGAGAAATCGGCCTTGGCGGGGAGCAGCCACTCGCCGCGCGGGTGAACCCATTCGCCCTGATCGTCGAACTTGCCGATGACCCGTGGACGAACGTCGGGATGCCAGTTGTAAAGCTGTTCCTTGAGCTGGTACTCGACCACCTGGCGTTTTTCCTCGACAACCAGGATTTCTTCCAGCCCCTTTGAAAATTCGCGCACTCCGTCCGGCTCCAGCGGCCAGGGCATCGAGACCTTGAAGAGCCGGACACCGATATCGGCCGCGTTGCGCTCGGTTACCCCCAGTTCCTCCAGCGCTTCCAGCACGTCCATGTACGCTTTACCCGATGCAATGATGCCGAGTCGCGCTCTGGGCGAATCGATGGTAGTGCGGTTGAGATGATTCAGGCGCGCGTATGCCATCGCTGCATAAATCTTGTAATCCTGCATCAGCGCTTCCTGCATGCGGGCCTGCTGACCAAGCAGATCGCTCGACAGCCGGGCGTTCAGGCCGCCTTCCGGCATCACGAAATCGTCCGGAATCCTGGTCTGGATCCGAAAAGGATCCGCTTCGATCGAGGCGGAAGACTCGACCGTATCGGCGAGCGCCTTGAACCCGACCGCGCACCCGGAGAACCGTGACATGGCCCAGCCATGTAGTCCCAGTTCGATGTATTCGTGCACGTTGCACGGGTAGAGAACCGGAATCATCGAAGCCGAGAACAGGTGATCACTCTGATGCGGAAGTGTGGACGAGTACGCGCCGTGGTCATCGCCCGCAACCAGCAGTACGCCGCCATGCTTCGAAGTGCCGGCAAAGTTCATGTGCTTGAAGACATCCCCGCAGCGGTCCACGCCGGGTCCTTTGCCGTACCACAGAGCGAACACGCCGTCGTAATCCGATTCGCCGATAAGGCGCACCTGCTGCGTGCCCCACACCGCGGTGGCGGCGAGTTCCTCGTTGACCCCGGGCTGGAACTTCACGTGGTGGGCTTCGAGGTGCCTGGCGGCCTTCCACAGTGCCTGATCGAATCCGCCGAGCGGCGAGCCGCGATAGCCGGAGATAAAGCCGGCGGTATTGAGGCCTGCCGCCAGATCGCGCCGGCGCTGGACCAGAGCCAGGCGCACCAGCGCGTGGATTCCCGTCAGATAAATGCGTCCCTGGTCGGAAACGTACTTGTCGTCCAATGTGACTTCTTGCATGTCTGACTCCTGTAGGAATTCGGACATAAGGCACACCGCCTTGGGTTCGGCGGCGCCCCTGCAACGCGTCGGACCGGTCGTCCTAGGCGCAGTCCACATGCCGCGTAACCTGGGGAAACTCTGCATCGGTTCCGCAGGCGGAATTCGTGCGGAGTTTCCCCAGGCATCATGCGCGTCCTGTGGTCGGTCGTTCAATCGGCACGCGCGTCTGGCAGCAGTTACATCCTACCCGTCAAGATGGAGAAAAAGCATCTTCTTTGCCTGAAGAATACGGTATATTCAGGAAAATTTTCTGTTAACTGGCGAAATCAGAGAAGAATGCCTGTCGACAAATTTGATCTGGCAATATTGCGCGTGCTGCAGGGGGATGCGCGGGCGAGCCTGCAGGACATCAGCAAAGACGTTGGCCTGTCGCCAACACCCTGCTGGAACCGGATCAAGAAAATGGAGGCAGATGGCGTGATCCAGGGCTACACCGTGCGCGTGGATCCGCCCGCAGTCGGACTCACCGAGACCGTAATTGTCCAAGTCACTCTGGAGAGCCACACCGACGAGACGCTTTACAATTTCGGCAAGATCCTGGAGCAGATCCCGGAAGTGCTCGAGGCTTACCTTGTGTCCGGCGATTACGACTACTACATCCGCATCGCGGTAAGGGATACGCGCGATTACGAGCGTCTGCTGCGCGAGCGCTTGTACCGGATTCCCGGAATCCGGCACAGCAAATCGAGCTTCGTGCTGCGAACGCTGAAGGAGAGCCTGATACCGTTATCCCCGGCGCCGGACGCGGCCCCCTCGCAGCCGCGAATTGTGCGCAAGGCTCGCGCGACCGGCAGGCAGGCAGCCAGGCGCCGACCGTAGCGAGAGCAAGCCGGAGTGAATGGCTTGGATAAGGGATATCTAGAGATGACCGACGCGGTCGGGCGCACGCATGCGCCGGCCGGGCCGGATGCCCGGGTCGTCTGCCTGGTTCCCAGCCTGACCGAATTGTTGTTTGCCTTGGGCCGTGGTTCGCAGGTTGTGGGCCGGACGGGCTTCTGCATCCACCCGAAGCCCGAGGTGAAGAAGGTCGCCAAGGTCGGCGGCACCAAGGACTTCGATCTCGAAAAAGTCCGGGCGCTGGCGCCGACTCACCTGGTCGTGAATGTGGACGAGAACCCACGCGAACGTGTCGAAGCGGCGGCAGCGTTCGTGCCAAACGTCATCGTGACTCACCCGATGGGGCCGCTCGACAACCTTCCTTTGTACCGGATGTTCGGCGGCATCTTCCACGCCGAGGCCGACGCGGAAGGTCTCGCGCGCGAATTCCAGGCGGCATATCGCGACGCGGTCGAAGCAACTTCCAGGCAGCCGCGCGAGCGGGTGTTGTACCTGATCTGGAAAGACCCGTGGATGACGATATCTCGCGACACCTATATCGCGCGAACGCTGGAGTCGGTGGGATGGGACCAGATCGATGTGGGAAACCCCGATCGTTATCCGACCCTCCATCTCGAATCGGTACTTGGACGCGTGGATCGTGTCTTGCTCTCTTCCGAGCCTTACGCGTTCAGACCGCGGGACGCGGAGCCGGTGAGAGAGGCGATGAACGTTACCTCACCCGTCCCTGGCCACGCGGTCCGGACGGTCAGGGTTTCACTGATTGATGCGGAAATGACGTCCTGGTACGGCAGCCGGGCGATCGAGGGGATGCGCTATCTCGCCAAGCTGCGCTTGGCGTCAAGACCTTGAGTCACAAACTACGCAGAGATCACAGAGCACGACGGCAAGAAACCACTGTGATGAGAAACGCCAACTCTTTCGTATGACGCAAGTTGGCGAATATTCAGATTTGTACCCACTTTCAAAATTCTCCCATCGTCCAATTCCACGTTTCAATTTCTACGTTGATCAGTTCGCCTCTCAATCGTACGTATCTCATCGGAGAATTTCTCAACTAAGAAGCAATGCGTCGCCTCCACAAGGTCAAGCATGTGCTGCGTAACTGAGCCGCCGCCGTGCACCATTGCGCTTGCACCAGCGTCGATTGTTCCTCTCGCAATAACGATCGCTGATTTCATGTTCTCTAGTCGGCCCATAAGCTCGATTGCGGAACTTCGCGGAGTTATGCCCCAGAATAAACACGCATCATGGAACGTAATTCTGTCCTGTTCTCCGGTCGAATATTTCTGTACGGCCCTACTTGAAAGAATCACCTTTAAGCGTTCACGAATCTCCCGTCCAATTGATGTTCTTTCCGAGGATGAATGTCCAACGGATGCATCGCCTTGTTCTCGAATGCTTACCGCTCTAGCGCGCCCAGTATCGGTTAGCGCATAGAGTTTCTCGCCAGTTTTCACAAGGAAACCCTTTTCACGAACTGGCTTCGAGCCCATGATTTCGGCAAAGACTCTGTTCGAGTCTGGGTACAGTGGTGAACCATTGTTGTCGGCATGGCCGCTGAGACCAAACGTATGTGGAAACGCTTTCCAAGCAGCAACTACAAAGTCCTCAGCTGAGAATGAGGCTTTTCCCTCTCTCTCGAGATTCAAAGCCGCGATTAAAAGCTTATCAACGACGCTCAGTTTGTCAGTATTCCTCATCCTAAAGGTGCGGGAAACTCTCCCGTCGAAATGAAGTTCGTTAGATCAGTTGCGATTGCCGCGTGAATCTGGGCTTCCACCGAACCCCATCGCAGTATGAAGCTCGTAATATCTGGTGCCGCTTTCAGTTGCTGATCGTTCTCTAGTACGATCTGTGCGAGGATCCCAGTAAGTCGTTCGACATGGTAAATTCGCCAAGCGTGCGACTCGTAGCCGTACCCGGCAGACTTATTAAGATACAACTTGGCAAGTGGTGACGCACTATTGATCCACCAGATATTGCGTTCGACGTCTTTTGGGTCTTGATAGACGGGCGGGTCATCGCTGCTAAAGTGTCTGAACTCACCAGTATCAGGATCGCGATCAATTTCGCCTGAAACAAAAATTTTCGGAAAGCCCTTGCCCTGCTTGTCACCTGACCCTTTACCTTTTGCTTCGCCAACCAAAATTTCGATCTCATTGTCTGAGTAAACGCGGTCGTCACCGGCAGATATCGTGGTCTTTCCTTCTTTGACGCCGTAGACGCCCCCAGAAGCACTAACGCGAGCTACACTCGGATCGTTTTCGTTCCAGATCAACAGGGCATCCTCAACTATTGATCCATCCGTAAGTTGGCTTTTCGCCACGGCGCGCGCAGATCCGCCACGACGGACAGCAATCATCGCCGGTTCCAGGTTAATACGAGTTATCTGTACGACATCGATCAAGATCTTCGCCGAGGTTAATTCTTTGTTTGCTGTCTCAGCGTGTAGAAATGCCGAACCCTCACGTCGCGATGTTATAACTTTGATGTCATTGTCGACTTCTAAGATGGACGGCTGACTCGAAATCAAGGCGTATTGTGGGGGATGTATTCGTCTATTGTCCTTGTCAAAGAACTTCACGATGGGGCGCGTTGCGACACCGATTCCCATTCTTGAATGTGTTAGATAGACCTCAATGCGAGCGGGGGTGCCAGGCTGCAATCGATACGAATCTTCGGGTTCTCCCATACCGGGTCCCCACAAACCAGCGAGCTGCATTTCGAGGAATTTATTCTTCCACTTATTCAAAAGTTCGTTGATCTTGCTTATGCCATTTTTCTCCTTTTCGTCATACGATCGTTTCTCTTTGGCTTCGAATTCCTCACAGTATTTCTGAATTTCAGAGCCGATAAATACTCGCAGCGCTCTTTTTAGCGGGCTATCAGCCAAGTGCATACGATCATTCTGTTTAATAACTGTCACGGCTTCCAACTTGCATTCGCCATATATTCGGTCTCTGTACGTGGAAACTACGTCCAGTTCAGGAACCGGCATGAATCCAACATACTCCGACCCAGCAACAAAGTTGATGACATGCCGCGACTTCCTGGACCAGCGCATGCTTTTGTCCGATGTCTTGAGAACAAGCACGCCGCTCACAGTTAACCCTTTAACTCGCGTCCGGACAATCTCGCCTGTAACTGGGTCCTCTAATACGTCTGGGATTGTTACTTCGCGAGGCTGTTTGATTCCGGTGATGGGAGGGATTTCTGGACAGGTTAATGGATTGCCATTATTTAAGAGTTTTCCGTTGTGGACGACATAGACTGAGCACAGCTCCAGGCTGCGGACCATCTGTGGGCTATCGATTATCTCGTCGATAAGCTTTGTAACTGGAACGCCGGCACTGTATCCCTTGGGCTTCACGCCCATGACTAACGTGAATCCCTTGCTCTTCCGAAATGCCTCGATTCCCGGCTTCGGGAGATACGCAAGCTTGCATTTCGCGCGGGCCAGAACCGACTCAAGTACCGTTTCCGGTTTCGGCACGCCGAAGTCGCGACCCTTGTCCTTGTTTGGCACATAGCCGAATCGCACATCTCCACCTATGACTCCATATCGACTTCCTTTCCCATCTCTAACTGTGACGATATGGGCATAGTGCTCGAACATTTGGGTCATGTAACACTTGCCGCCATTACCATGGCCACCTTGGATCTGGTCCGTACTCGATCCTTGCTTTGCAGCGTCGGGATCTGCCCAGTGACGAAAGCTTTTTTCGATAATTTCGCTGGTCATCCCGGAAAAGTCGAGACAGCCAATCGACGCAGGCCCGTCACCGCCCTTCTTATTGTCCGCAAATAGGACAACGATTACTCTGTCCTCCTTTTTGGTTTGCCTTCGCACATATTCATCGGATGCGTTCTTAATCCACTCGGGCAAACCGGTTTCGTGCGACTGAAATGCTCGACAAATTAGTCGAATTGCCTGTTCCTTGTGTACGGCGATGTCGTCGTCTGGCGTAATTCGGAGATCGGGATCACCCACATTTCTCTCCTCTGCAGGTACTAGAGCTTGAAAGTAATGTTGTCCGTCACGGTGCTGCTCTCGAACCGCTGCCTCATTCGGCGAATCTCTTGATCCAAGACCGTGAAGATTTTTCGAGTGTCCTCATCGGAGAATGTGTAATTCGACTTGTTCGATAGATTTCCAATGAGACGAATACACTTTATTGCTCTTGCCACTCGCTTCTCAGCGAGCGTGACGAACCTTTCCCTAGATTTGGAGGCCATTTTTCGATTACCAATAATAAATAAGCCCGTACATTTTATAAATGTACGGGCTTATTTTCAACCAGCGCTTCTTACAGCTATCTCTTTAGTGGATTACTTGCTAGTGGAAAACAAACATAACTAATTGTATGAGTTATTTATTTTTGTATTTTCTCTCTAAAGGAAGAAAAGCGCCCTTTTGACCCTTGAATGTACGCCTCGTCGGGTTCTAGTCCAACCCAATACCTACGAAGGGTCTCGGCGGCATAACCAGTAGTGTTGCTGCCTGCAAAGGGATCGAGGACGACATCACCCTCGTCGGTTAGGAATCGAACAAAAAAGTCCGCCAACCCAACCGGCATTCTTGCTGGATGTGGATGCAGTTCGTATTCTTTGCAATACCGCTGATATCGGTCATTTGCCGCGGTATTTGCGAAGATTAGGACGTTGGAAGGGATTGAGCCGCCATTGTTGCGCAGGAACGAATCGTCGCCGATGTGATGTTCTGACGGCCTCGATCCTGAGTTGTATGAGCCACGCTCCAAGAGGCGTTCCATTGACGCACTATATTGCCGCAACACTCCTCGATTGTTCGCCTTTGGCCTTTCTGAAGGCGAAAGCCACCAAACTCGAGTGAAACTATCGGTGACTCGAATTCGCTCAACATTTACCCATTGCGCAGGACTTGGTAAACGCGCTGGGTTGAAGCATACAAATTCTTGGCAGAGATGAAGATTGTTCTGTGACTTAAATTCCAAAAGAGCCTCCAATGCCAATGTTGACATTGTAGGTCGGCCTGTATTCCAAGAATTACCAACTTCGATCACGATTGATCCGTCAGGACGAAGAAATTCGAGAAAAATGGCACCGAAGTTTGCCAACCAACGCTTGTATTCCTCGCCAAGCAGGTTACCGTACGCTTTCTTTCTGTTGAGCGGGAACGGCGGTGATGTAAAGATCAGCTGAATATTCTTTCGCAGAAATCCTACCTCAGGGCTTTGCAGAATTTCCTCGCTCTTGCCGTGCAGCATCGACCCAAATTGCGTCTGATATGCAAGGAAGCTAGGCATCTCCTCGGATTTCTTACCTGGGTCTCCGTCAATGAGTGAGGTGCTTTGCGGCAATGAATCTTCTGTCACTTCTTGCACCAATCGTCCACTCGTTGTAATGCTTTCTCACCTAAAAGAAAGTATCCTCCTCTACCCTCGACGACCATTAAACCCCCGAAATTACCTTCAGTAATTTCCGCCCAACGGTTGACGATGTCCCTCCAGGTCCCGGCTGCAAGGCGCTGAACCCCATACCAGTGATAGAGTTCGTTCCAAGTGACGTGAGAACAGCCGTTCTTTGCGGCATCCTCCAGTCGCGTCGTCAACAGATCCTGATGCCGCTTCTCCATAAATTTAGTTCAAAAGCACAATAATCGCGCCATTTTAATTAAATATTATTGTTTGTCAATAGATTTTTGTTTCAATAAGCTGTACTAGTGCTTCGAAATGCGTTTTCGTAATGAGTTTCGCAAGGTCACCCCTGATCGGTAGGCATCATCCCTCCGCGTTTTGCGTTTTGCTCGTGTAATCACGCGGAGTGAATTGGTGTAAGGGTAATGATTGGAACTGTTACTCCCACAGAGGTAGGGTTTGCACTTGCCGTGAGACTCGGTACTCCTTCGTGCTGTCCCCACCCAGTGCTACGATGGTCACGAGGAGATCACCATGCTCGTCAACTGCGTCGCTTACCAGGAGGGGCGGAAGCTCGCCGACATTCAGCCACAGGAAATCCACGAGTACGTTCGCCGGCCGGAGTGTTTTGTCTGGGTGGCGCTTTACGAGACCGCCCGTGAAGAACTCGAGACCATGCAGCAGGAGTTCGGCTTGCACGCACTGGCGGTCGAGGACGTACAACATGGCCATCAGCGGCCCAAGATCGAGGAATACGGGAACTCGCTGTTCGTCGTGCTTCATACCGTGGAGCTTGCGGGCGAAGAGCTGAGCGTCGGCGAGGTCGACGTATTCGTCGGTCCCAACTATGTGCTCTCGGTTCGCAGCCATACCGAGCGGGGATTTGCCGACGTGCGCGCGCGCAGCGAACGTGAGCCGGAGTTGCTGCGCCAAGGCTCGGCGTATGTGCTCTACGCGATCATGGACGCCGTGGTGGACCGCTACTTCCCCGCGCTCGACGCGTTGGAGGATGAACTCGAGGAAGTCGAGAAGCGTATTTTCTCCGGGCAGAACAACCGCGCGATGATCGAATCCCTATACATCCTGAAGCAGAAACTGATGACGCTCAAGCACGCCACCGGTCCGCTTCTGGAGGCAAGCAGCAAACTTTACGGCGGCCGGGTGCCGCAGCTTTGCGCAGGGCTCCAGGAGTATTTCCGCGATGTCTACGACCACCTTGTCCGGGTGAATCAGTCAATAGACAGCCTGAGGGAAATGGTCACGACCGCAATATCGGTGAACCTGTCGCTTCTGACCATGCAGGGAAGCGAGGTCACCAAGCGCCTGGCCGGGTATGCCGCGCTGGTCGCGGTGCCGACCCTGATAGCGGGCGTTTACGGGATGAACTTCGACGACATGCCGGAACTGGCCTGGCACCTGGGTTATCCGTTTACGGTGGCAACAATGGTGGCGATAGACGGCTATCTTTTCTACCGCTTCCGAAGGTCCAAATGGCTGTGACACGGAATCGTCCCCGGGGAAAGTGCACGCGGACGCTCTCCGCCTTCTTGCCGGCGGATCATTTTTTTCTCGTCGCCTTTGATTTGACCTTCTTTGGCGGCTCTTGCTCGGGCTCTGCATCGAGCCTGAAGCTCGCGTAAGTCCCCGGCGCGTCGCCTAACACTTTGAGGCCGCCTGTGCCGGGCACGCGCGCGGGAACCTTTTCGCCGCCGAAGCCGCTGAGCCAGCTGCCCCAGTCGCTCCACCACGATCCTTCGTGCTTTTCCGCAGTGGTGAGCCACTCGTCGGCGCTGTCGTGCAGCTTCTCGTTGGTCCAGTACCAGTATTTGTTCGCGGCAGGAGGGTTGACTATGCCGGCGATGTGGCCGGACCCGCCGAGAACGAAGCGCACAGGCCCGGACAGCAACTCGGCGCCGAGATAAGTACTCTTCCACGGCGCGATGTGGTCCTCCACCGTCGAGATGAAATACGTCGGAATGTCGACCCTGGACAGGTCGATCGGCACGCCGGCCAGCGTGATTCCTCCGGGTTCGCGCAATTTGTTCCGGATGTACATGTTGCGAAGATAGAAGGTGTGCATCTTTGCCGGCATGCGGGTGGAGTCCGAGTTCCAGTACAGAAGGTCGAAAGGGAACGGATCCTTGCCGAGCAGATAGTTGTTCACCACGAATGACCAGATCAGGTCGTTGGCGCGCAGCATGTTGAAAGTGCCGGCCATCTCCGTACCCTCGAGATAACCGCGGCTCTCCATCTTTTTCTCCAGTTTGGAAAGTACACCTTCGTCCACGAACACGCCGAGCTCGCCGGGTTCCGAGAAGTCAAGAAGCGCGGTAAAAAACGTCACGCTCTTGACGCGAGACTGCCCCTTTGATCTCATCCAGGCGAGTGCCGCTGCGGTGAGCGTACCGCCGAGGCAATAGCCGATCATGTTAACTTCACGCTCGCCCGTTGCCTTCTCCACTGCGTCCAGTGCCGCGAGCGGGCCCTCGAGCATATAGTCCTCAAAACTTTTTTCCGCGAGATCCTTGCCAGGATTGACCCAGGAAATCACGAACACGGTGATGCCCTGGTCCACCGCCCACTTGATGAATGAGTTCTTCTGCCGCAGATCGAGGATGTAATACTTGTTGATCCACGGTGGAACGATCAGCAGCGGGGTCTTGTAAACCTCGTTCGTTGCAGGCTGGTACTGGATCAGCTGCATCAGGTCGTTCTGGAAGACGACTTTCCCCGGCGTGGTGGCGACGTTCTCGCCCATTTTGAACGCCTTGTAGTCGGTCATGCTGATCGCCAGCTTGCCGTGTCCGCGTTCGAGGTCGTGGAGCAGATGATTGAGGCCGTCGAGGAGATTCTTCCCGCCGGTCTCGACCGTGGCCTTCAACACCTCCGGATTGGTCATTACGAAGTTGGTCGGGGCCAGTGCGTCCACATATTGGCGGGTAAAGAATTTCACCTTGCGCGCGCTCTGCGCATCGAGGCCCTCGACGTCGGACACCGTTTTCTGGATGTTCTGCGCGGCGATCAGGTACGACTGCTTGATGTAATCGAATACCAGATTGTTCTGCCAAAGTTCGTTGCGAAAACGGTTGTCGGAGCTGGCAGCCTGCGCAACCGGCTCTGTTTCTTCTCCCAGGGCCTTCTTCATGGTGTTTTGCCAGAGCATGAAATAGTCCTGCCACATCCGCATGCCGGCCTCGGCGAGTTTGAACGGGTCGGTCATCAGCTTCGAAGCCAGGTCGGTAAAAGCCTTGCCGACGCCGAGTTCGTCCACCGCTTCCTCGCCGGACTCCCTCGACTGTCCGGCGAGGTGTTCCTTGAACAAGTGATTGCTGCGCAGCGCAATTTCCGCAAGCGTGCGGGCGAATTCCGCGGTATCGGCGGAGGCAGGGCTGTTTGTTTTTTCTTCGGCCATAGCCATTAACCTAGGCTGAACTTCGTGTCGGCGCAAATGGACCGCGGTTTCAAGTGGGCGTCCCGCATTGTCAGCGGGCCGGTTTTCCGTAGCTCCTGAACTTCTCGATCACCACGTTCATCTCGTCTTCGGAGAGGATCGCCGGTTTTCCGATCTGCAGCGCGCGCCAATATTGTTCGCACAACGCATCGACCTCCACCGCCAGTGCCAGCGCGACCTTGAGACTGTCTCCGGTTGCGATCATCCCATGATTTGCCAGCAGGCAGGCCTTGCGTTCCGCCAGCGCTTCGAGTGCGTGATCGGACAACTCCTGGGTGCCGAACGTCGCATACCGCGCACAACGGATGTTTGTGCCGCCTGCGACCGCGACCATGTAGTGAAACGCAGGCACATCCATGCCGAGACAGGCAAGTGTTGTGGCGAAACTCGAATGCGCATGGACCACGGCGCCGACATCGTTGCGCGCGCGATAGATGTCGTGGTGGAAACGCCATTCCGACGACGCGGGCCGTTTACCCTTTGCATTGCCGTTCCTGTCGACGAAGACGACGTCGGACGGCACGGTTTCCTCGTAGGCCAGGCCTGAGGGCGTGATGAGGAAACCGTCCTTCCAGCGCGCGCTGAGATTCCCGGATGTGCCGCGATTGATTCCGCGCGCGTTCATTGCAAGCGCGGTGGCGATGATCTCCTTTCGCAAGATCAGTTCGCTCATCGATGCGATCGTTCCGGATAGAGTGCGGACAGACCCGCGCGCGAGGCTGGCGCGAGGCCGCGTTCGGTGATCAACGTCGACACCAGCGCCGCCGGCGTGACGTCGAAGGCCGGGTTGGCCACCGGGCTTTTTTCCGGCACCAGCCACAAGCGCGCGTGCGTACCATCGTCGCCTCGGCCGGCAACCGAACGCAGCTCGTCGGCTCCGCGCTCTTCTATCGGGATCCCGACGAACCCGTCCTCGATGTCCCAGTCTATGGTCGAGCCCGGAAATGCCACGCAAAAGGGTACACCACAGTCCTTCGCGGCCAGCGCCTTCAGATACGTGCCGATCTTGTTGCAGACGTCGCCACGCGCGGTCACGCGGTCGGCTCCGACGATCGCAATATCCACCTGTCCGCGCTGCATGAGATGGCCGCCGGCGTTATCGGCAATCACCGTGTGCGGTACGCCATGATGCGAAAGTTCCCACGCGGTGAGCAAACCCTGGTTGCGCGGGCGGGTTTCGTCGACCCACACGTGCACGGGCAAGCCCTGATCGTGCGCCAGATAGATGGGCGCGAGCGCGGTGCCCATGTCCACGGTGGCCAACCAGCCGGCATTGCAGTGGGTGAGCACGTTGACCGGTCCGGGATGATCTTTCGCAGCCTTGCGAATCAGCTCGACGCCGTGTTGCCCGATGGCGCGATTCATCGCCACATCTTCGTCCGCGATCGCCTGCGCTTCCGACCAGGCGGCGTCGGGCCGCTGCTCGATTGCGAGAGGGCGCAGGAGGTGGGTCATGCGGCCGATTGCCCAGCGCAGATTAATCGCCGTCGGCCTCGTCTTGATGAGCAGTTCGCCAGCACGGGTGAGGCTCACACCTGAAGCGTCGGCCGCCATCGCCAATGCCACGCCGAACGCCGCAGCAGCGCCGATGAGCGGCGCGCCGCGCACCCTCATATTGCGGATTGCGTCGGCCACTTCCTCCGCGCTGGTCAGTTTGACGACCCTGAAGGTATGCGGCAGCAGGGTTTGATCGACGATGCGGACAACATTGCCGTCGCGCCAGACACTTCGATAGGCGTGGCCGTCGACATTCATCAATCGATCCTGACGAACCGGTGAACGCCGTCGGGGTCCCGTGCGTGCGTCAGCCCGCCCTGATACCAGAGGTAATGCAGGTGCGCGATGGATTCGCCCATGGCGAAGAACGTCTGGTGCGAATCGAGCGTGCGGCGGAACAGTACCGGAAGCAGTTCCGCGGCGGTCTTCGGCGTTGCACACGCTTCACGCACTTCCACGAGGCGGTCGCGATGATGCGCATGCAGCATCTGCACCCGCGCACGGGTACCGCGGAATGGCAGGCCGTGCGAAGGCAGCACCAGCGTGTCGGCGGGCAGCTCGACGAAGCGGTCGATCGAGCGCAGGAAAAGTTTCAGTGGATTGCCTTTCGGCTCGGTCGGCCAGACGCTGACGTTGGTGCTGATTTTCGGCAGCAACATGTCGCCGGAGATCAATACGCCCAGCGAATCGCAGTACAGCGCCGCGTGTTCGGGTGCATGGCCCCAGCCGACGATGACGTGCCAGCGGTTGCCGCCGATTTCGATCTCGTCGCCATCCATCATGCGCACGAACCGGGTGGGAGGTTCGGCCACGATCTTACGGTAAGAATTGCCCCGGGCCCTGATAGCCGTGACGCGCTCGGCGTCGAGCCCGTGTTCGGCGAACAGTCTGGCGGTGGCATCGGACCCGAATCCCGCCTGGGTCTGATACTGGGCATGGGCATTGAGGTACTCGGACTCGCTCATCCACAGGGGTGCGTCGAACAGCTGGGTCAACCAGCCGGCATTGCCGAAATGGTCGGGATGAAAGTGCGTAACCAGCACCCGCGTGAGCCCCGCGTCGCCGACCACCTCGCGGAAGATCTGATTCCACAGAATGCGGGTGGCGTCGGCGGCGATTCCGCAGTCAACCGCGGTCCAACCTTTTCCGTCGCGAAGCAGCCAGAGGTTGATGTGATCAAGCGCGAACGGCAGCGGCATACGGAGCCAGAACACGCCGGCCGCGATCTCGCGCACGGTTCCTCCAGGAGGTGGTTCCGGGAACGGAAAGCTTAGCGATGTCGACGGTTCGGGTCGCGTCGCGCGAGCGGGTGTCTGCATGCGTGGGTTCTTCGGCAGTATTGGCGCGGAGGCGGCCCGCGAACTGGTTGGATTCTACTTTACGTTTACGTAAACTGCGTGGCGCATGGCGGACTCCAAGTACACCATTACCGATCTCGCCCGGGAATTCGGTCTCACCACTCGCGCGATTCGATTCTACGAGGACCAGGGTTTGCTCGCGCCTGGCCGCGCCGGGCGCAACCGGGTATACGGCCACCGCGACAAGGTGCGCCTGAAGCTGACGCTGCGCGGCAAGCGACTCGGGCTCTCACTGTCCGAAATCCGCGAGCTGATCGACCTGTACGACGCCGCCAAGGACGAACAGGTCCAGGTCGAACGCTTCCTCGAAGTGCTGGAACGGCGGCGCGCTTTCCTCGAGCAACAACGTGAGGACATCGAGGCCGTGCTGGGCGAAATCGCTGCATTCGAGAAACAGTGCCGTGATTTTCTGGCGGGAAACGGCAAGAAGCCGGTTCGGGGACCCGGGGGGAAGCCACCGACCAACGCAACATCCTGATTAGATGGAATTGTTGCGCACAAAATTGCGCTGAACCCGGGGCAAGGCGGTCGTTTATGGCCGAAGTTCACCGCACTGAACGGTGAGCCGGTTCGGACACGTAAATGGCTGAAAAGAAATGATTTTCATGATTTCGCGCGCACGTGGATTGACGTTAACGTAAACGTCAATTAAAGTTTGCCGGAATGGAAACATGCCAAGGCGGGTTTGAATCCGGCGATCGCGCCTACGCCGGTCGGGTGCGAGCGAGTTTCGATCGCCAGAAAATCATGGCGTTGATCGGCGCGCAGTTGGTGCGTATCGAGCCCGGTGAATGCGACATCCATTTGCCGTTCAAGCCGGAAATTTCGCAGCAGCACGGCTACTACCATGGAGGCATCATCGGTACCATCGCAGACTCGGCAGGCGGATACGCGGCATTCACCCTGATGCCGCCGGACGCGAGTGTCCTGACGGTGGAATACAAGATGAATCTGCTCACGCCAGGCGATGGCCAACTGCTCATCGCTCGTGGCCGGGTGCTCAAGGCTGGCCGCACGCTGGTGGTGGCGCGGGTCGATGCCAGCGTGGTCAAAAACGGGCGCGAAACACTGTGCGCCACATTGCTTCAGACCCTGATGACAATGCGCGGGAGGCCAGACCAGTGAAACCCGAAACCTTTCTCAAGAGTTACCCGACGCTCAATTTCGGGCTCGGCGAAGACATCGACATGCTGCGCGACACGGTGCAGAACTTTGCATCCAAGGAAATTGCCCCGCGAGCGGCCGAGATCGACCACCGCAACGAGTTTCCGGTGGACCTGTGGCGCAAGTTTGGAAGTCTCGGATTGCTCGGCGTCACCGTGGAGGAGGAATTCGGCGGCACCAACATGGGTTATCTCGCCCACGTGGTGGCGATGGAAGAGATTTCCCGCGCCTCTGGGGCAGTGGGGCTGTCCTACGGCGCGCACTCGAATCTGGCGGTGAACCAGATTCGCCGCAACGGCAACGAGTCTCAGAAGCGCAGATACCTGCCAAAGCTGATTTCCGGTGAACACGTCGGCGCGCTGGCGATGAGCGAGCCGAATTCCGGATCCGACGTGGTGAGCATGAAGCTTCGGGCGGACAAATTGGGCGATCGCTACGTCCTCAACGGCAACAAAATGTGGATCACCAACGGACCCGATGCGAATGTGCTTGTTGTCTATGCCAAGACAGACACCAACGCGGGGCCAAAAGGAATAAGCGCTTTCATCGTCGAAAAGGGCTTCAAGGGATTCGAAACGGCACAGAAACTCGACAAACTCGGAATGCGCGGGTCCAACACCTGCGAACTGGTATTCCGCGACTGCGAAGTTCCGGCGGAGAACGTGCTGGGCGAAGTAAATCGCGGGGTTCAGGTGCTGATGAGCGGACTCGACTACGAGCGCGCGGTACTCGCCGGTGGTCCGTTGGGCATCATGCAAGCCTGCATGGATGTGGTGATGCCGTATGTACACGAGCGCGAACAGTTCGGCCAACCGATCGGCGAATTCCAGTTGATGCAGGGCAAAGTCGCCGATATGTACACCACGATGAACGCTTGCAGGGCCTACGCGTACGCGGTGGGCAGGGCCTGCGATCGCGGGGAAACCACGCGCAAGGACGCCGCCGGCGCCATTCTGTACGCCGCTGAAAAGGCGACATGGATGGCGGGAGAGGCGATACAGGCTCTCGGCGGCAACGGATATATCAACGAGTACGCGACCGGGAGACTGTGGCGCGATGCGAAACTGTATGAAATTGGCGCGGGAACCTCGGAGATTCGCAGATGGCTCATCGGCCGGGAACTCTTCGACGAGACAAAATAAAGGTCCTATCGGCGCCAATTCAGTGAAGGCTAACTCCGCACGGCGGACGTTAAGGTTCGAAGTGTTTTCGACGCCGAACCGGCCGGAGCTAAATCGGCGCCGGCACATCGGAAATCCGGCGAATGCTGATCGGCCGCGAGCTTTTCAAGGAAACTTCGTAAGAAACGCGTTCAACACGAAGGACACGAAGGGAAAACGAAGGCTCACGAAGGCAAGCAAATTGCGAACAGGAGAAGGAACGAAGCCCGCCGATTCATGGGAGCTGTGTGCCGCGCGCGCGTCGTCTATATTTTCCTTGGAACGTCATGTCCTTTATGGTCAAAGAGATTTCGGATTGAAATCCATCGTGTTCCATCGCTTTGCCTTCGTGTCCTTGGTGTTTACGCGGCTTGATTGAGACTTTCATGACTACCGTTACGGCACAAACACAGCAAGAGCTTGCGTTCCTGATCGCGCAGGGAATGCTGGACGGTTTCAATCGTCACTACCGGTTGTTCCGCGAAACCAGCCGTTACGCGAAATCGCTGTTCGAGGCGGGACAGTGGGCGGAGGTCCAGCGCATCTCGCGCGAGCGCATTCAGTTCTACGGCCGGCGCGTGACCGAAACGGTGGATTACCTGCGACGCCGGTTCAATACCGATCAGCTTCCCGATACGATCTGGCAGCAGGTCAAGCTCCACTACATCGCGCTGCTTGCAAATCACAAACAGCCGGAGTTGGCGGAGACCTTCTTTAACTCCGTGAGTTGCCGCATTCTCCATCGCAGTTACTACCACAATGACTTCCTGTTCGTGCGGCCGACCATCTCCACGGAGCACATGGACTCCGACCCGCCGACCTACCGCAGCTATTACCCGGCAAAGTCCGGTCTGCGGGCCACCATCGCGCAGGTCCTGCGGGACTTCGGGCTGCGCAATCCGCTTCGGGACCTGCACAGAGATACGCGTTGGCTTCTGCGCGCGGTACGCGCGCACCTGCCCCGGCGGTTCCTGCCGGAGGCGAATCATCAGATTCAGGTACTGACGTCGCTGTTTTTCCGCAACAAGGGTGCGTACGCGATCGGAAAAATCATCAACGGCAACCACGAGTACCCGTTCGCGATTGCGATCTTGCGCAACGACGACGGCAGCACCTACCTGGATACGATCCTGCTCGATACGGAGCAGCTTTCCATCCTGTTCGGATTCAGCCGGTCGTACTTCATGGTGGACATGGAAGTGCCGTCGGGCTACGTGGAGTTCCTCAAGAGTCTGCTGCCGAACAAGCCGGCCGCCGAGATTTACACCACGCTCGGCTTGCAAAAACACGGGAAGACGCTTTTCTATCGCGACTTCCTGCATCACCTCAAGCACTCGAGCGACGACTTTGTCGTCGCGCCCGGAATACGCGGCCTGGTGATGCTTGTGTTTACGCTGCCGTCCTACCCATACGTATTCAAGGTGATCAAAGACGTCATCTCCCCGCCCAAGGACACCGACCGGCGGCAGGTAATGGAAAAGTACCTGCTCGTGAAGTACCACGACCGCGTGGGGCGTATGGCGGACACGCTCGAATACAAGGACGTGGCGTTTCCGAAGGATCGATTCGCGCCCGGGCTTCTGGAAGAGCTTCGAGCGCTCGCGCCGACGGTGATTGAAGAAGAAGGTGATACGCTGATCGTCAAGCATGTTTATATCGAGCGGCGAATGGTTCCGCTTAACATGCATCTGGACAGCGCCGGGGATGATCAAGTGGCGCACGCCGTGCGTGAGTACGGCAATGCCATCAAACAGCTCGCGGCGGCGAACATCTTTCCGGGCGATTTGCTGTTCAAGAACTTTGGCGTCACCCGCTTCGGCCGGGTAGTGTTCTACGACTACGACGAGATCGCCTATATGACGGACTGCACCTTCCGCCACATGCCTGCTCCGCGTACCCCTGAAGACGAGATGTCGGCGGAGCCTTGGTACCCGGTCGGTGCACACGACGTTTTCCCGGAGGAGTTTGCGGCATTTTTGCTGGGCGACCCGCGAGTGCGCGAAGTATTCCTCGCACACCACGCGGACCTGCTCGATGCCGATCGATGGAACGCGACCAAGCAGCGCATTGCGGCGGGACATATCGAGGATGTGTTTCCGTATCCGGAGGCTGCCCGCTTCCGCAATCGTTTTCTCCGCCGCACTTCATGAAGAATTCCACGCGGACTGCAGGGTCTGGCTAATTGGAGGTTGTCATGGCATACGAACCAGTCGTCATTGTTTCAGCAGCGCGCACGCCTATGGGGGCACTGCAGGGCGATTTGAAGGACTTCTCCGCTCCCCAACTTGGCTCGGCGGCGATCCGCGCTGCAGTCGAACGTGCAGGTGTAAAACCGGAGAAGGTAGGAGAAGTGATCATGGGCTGCGTGTTACCGGCCGGGCAGGGACAGGCGCCGGCTCGCCAGGCATCGCTCGGCGCCGGGCTGCCGATATCGACTGGCTGCACCACCGTGAACAAGATGTGCGGGTCCGGGATGAAAGCAGCGATGCTCGCCCACGATCTGCTCATCGCGGGCACCAACGACATCATGGTCGCTGGCGGTATGGAAAGTATGAGCAATGCGCCGTACTTGTTGCCGAAGGCGCGCTCGGGCTACCGCATGGGCCATCATCAGGTACTTGACCACATGTTCCTGGACGGCCTGGAGGATGCCTACGAAAAAGGACGTCTGATGGGCAGTTTTGCCGAGGACTGCGCGGGCAAGTATCAGTTCAGCCGCGAAGATCAGGACAAATTCTCGATTGCGTCTCTAGAGCGTGCGCAGAAGGCCAACAAAGACGGTTCGTTCGCATGGGAAACCGTGCCGATCGCGATCAAGGCCGGCAAGGACGAACGCTTCATCGAACACGATGAAGCGCCGTTCAGGGCCAACTTCGACAAGATTCCCCTTCTCAAACCCGCCTTCAAGAAGGACGGCACGGTGACTGCGGCGAATTCAAGTTCGATATCGGACGGCGCCGCGGCGCTGGTGATGATGCGGCGATCGACCGCAGACAGACTCGGCCTCGAGCCGCTCGCAGCGATTGTCGGCCATTCGACGCATGCGCAGGAACCGGGCTGGTTCACCACCGCGCCCGTCGCCGCGATCCAGAAGCTTTTCGATAACACCGGCTGGAGCGCGGAGCAGGTCGACTTTTACGAGATCAATGAGGCGTTCGCGGTGGTGACGATGGCGGCGATGAAGGAGCACAAGCTGCCGCGCGAGAAAGTGAACGTCCACGGTGGCGCCTGTGCTCTAGGGCATCCGATCGGCGCCTCCGGCGCGCGGATACTGGTCACGCTGATCGGCGCGCTGCGCAAGCATGGCGGCAAACGCGGGGTCGCGTCGCTCTGCATTGGCGGCGGCGAAGCCACCGCCATGGCTGTTGAACTGCTCTGAACCTCAACGCAGAGGCGCAGAGGCGCAGATGACGCAGAGAAAAGCAAGAAAAGCAAGAAAAGTAGATTGGTAATAACACCCTTGACGAATTCAACATGGTCATTGATGGTTGCGAATCGGTTCGCGCAAGCTGCACAAGAATTTCTCCGAGAACTCTGCGTTCTCTGCTTCTCCGCGTCGGGTGTTGACCTGATTCTTGGGAGTTAGGTAATGGCTATTCCGATCCAGTTTTACTTCGACTTTGCTTCGCCCTTTGGTTACATGGCGGCGACGCAGATTTCAAGCCTCGCGGCAAAGCACGGCCGCAGCGTCGAGTGGAAGCCGATCCTGCTCGGCGTCGTGTTCAAGGTCACTGGTGGCGTACCGCTGCCCAGTGCGCCGCTGAAAGGTGAATACAGTAAGCGCGACATGGCGCGCTGCGCACGGTTGCACGGAATCCCGTTCAAGATGCCCAGCAAGTTTCCGATCGCAAGCCAGGCGCCGGCGCGTACCATCTACTGGCTGGAGCCCCAGGGATCCGCCAGGCAGGAGGAGGCCGCACTCGCGCTCTACCGTGCCTACATGGTCGACGATCGGGACATTTCAAGTCCCGACATTGCGGCCGACGTGGCCGCGTCGATCGGCCTGGACAGGCAA
>Ga0187893_10005099_pt1 | contig 24008 bp, 16 predicted proteins | sample MA1701074metaG_FD_139574 | JGI IMG/M metagenome (GOLD analysis project Ga0187893, IMG submission 139574) | White microbial mat communities from a basaltic lava cave in the Kipuka Kanohina Cave System on the Island of Hawaii, USA - MA170107-4 metaG ...
CACCGATAAAGCGACGGGCGGAATCACAAAACTCATTTTGTCAAAAGAAGGCTCCTCATTCTTCGTCCGCGCTTTCGGAGCCTGCGCGCCCGCCCCCTGCGATTGGGGAAGAGTCGAGGGCGCAGTTTATTCGCTGGGCGTAAGTTTTCAGGCCGCAGCCGCATTCAAGGCGCGCTATGACTTAGGATTCATGGAAACTTTTCTGGCCGCTTATCTCAACAAGCGAATTCTGGTGGTCGACAGCTACAACACGTTCAAAGACGGCACACATCGCTCGAAGTATTTTCACCGAGACCATTTTCATCAGTAAAAACCGGGAGCAGCTATGAAGACACGCACCGTTATCGATAAGCAGGCTCTCATCAACAGAGTGAGAGAACTGGCCCGCGACGAGTTCGCGCCGCGAGCCGCATTTTACGACGAGACGGCTACTTTTCCCGCTGAAGATTTCGATCTGCTCTTTCGCGCGGGACTAAACGCGCCCACCGCGCCCGAAGAATACGGCGGGCTGGGACTCGGCCCGCATCGCACTGATGCGTTGACTCTGTGGCTGATGACCAAAGAGATCGCCGCCGCGGATCTCTCGCTTGCGCGATGCTGGGAAGGCCACGTCAACTCGCTGATGCTCATAGACGGCTGCGCCAGCCAAGAGCAAAAGGCGCTCTGGTTCGAAGGCGCGGTGCAGCGCGGTGAAAAATGGGTGGCCTGGAGCGGAGAGCCGCAATCACGCGCTCCGAGCGAAACGCAGAAGTTCGGCACGACTACTGAAAAAGTCGAAGCGGGTTATGTAGTCGATGGAACCAAAGTGTTTTCCACGAGCGCATCGGGAGCCAACTGGGCCATACTGCTTGTGAACCTCGCAGGGCCGGGAGGCATACGCCACGCCACAGGCTCGCCCGATACTCAACTCCTTTTGGCGTGCGATCTCTCGGACCCGACGATAAAGATCGACGGCACGTGGTGGGACCCTATCGGCATGCGCGCGACGGTCAGCTACCTCGTCAGATTCAATCGCACCTTCATACCCGAAACGCACCTCATAGGCTATCCCGGCCAGTACCTTCTGGAAGGATGGCAGACTTATTTCATTCCTCACTACGCCGCCAGCTTCCTCGGAGCCGCCGAAGCGGCTTACCGATTCGCGCTCGAATATCTGACTTCGCAGAACAAAACCGCCGATCCTTATGTGCAGCATCACGTCGCCAATATGTCGATCAACATCGACACGGGCAATCTATGGCTGCGTCACGTGGCTCGATTGTGGGAAGAAGGCCAGCGCGAAGAAGCGCAGATGGCGGGCAGTCGCGCGCGTCACGTGATGGAACATCTGGCCGAAGACGTTTTGAAGCACTCGATACGCGCCTGCGGCGCTCGCTGTTTGAATCGACCGAGCGCGCTCGAGCGCATCTATCGCGATCTGTCTTTTTATGTCCGGCACGACAACGATGATCAAATTCTCGCGACCATAGGCAAATCGATTCTGGGGCAGCCTCACGATGCCTCTTTCTACAAACCCTGACTTGAGGCTTTCGCGTCGGAGGTGAAGATGTCTGCTGAAACGAAGCGCGTTTATGGGTTGAGCATATGGGGCCTGGCGCTGGGATATTTTTTCTTCTACATACCCTATGCCGCCTTCATCAAGATCATCACTACCAACCCTGACGCTAAGGTATCGGGCTTCGAGATGCTGCCCGCGGCAAACCTTGCGACGGCTATCACGATGCTTGCCATCATCACTGCCATGGGCTGGTGGAAGCACGCCTCGCGCCGACGTATTTTGGGCGCAAGTGTCCCGTTTCCGAGAAATCAGGCGATCATAGCCGGACTCGGCATGTCGGTCATAATCTCGACCACTACGCTGGCTTATACGTTCAAGGGAATTTCGATACTGCTTGCTCTCCTGATGCTGCGCGGCAGCGTGCTGATACTCGCGCCCGTAGTCGACGCCGTTGCGAAAAGACGAGTGCGATGGTTTTCATGGACAGCCCTCGCGTTGAGCTTTCTCGCTCTGGGACTCGCGCTCGGAGATGTCGACAATTACACGATGACCGCGCTCGCTGTGGTCAACCTCATCGCTTATGCTGGCGGATATCTCGTGCGGCTCCCTCGCATGAACAAACTGGCGAAGTCGGGCGATAAAGAAGAAACGATGCGTTATTTCGTCGAAGAGCAGATGACCGCTATGACCGCGCTTGTGGCGATGCCTGCGCTGTTTGCGCTCATAGGGCAGGGCCAGACGATGATGGAGCTTCGTCATGGGTTCACGACATTTTTCCAGACCGGCCCGGTACTGATGACTCTGATGGTTGGAATGTTTTACGCATGTCTGTGCGTGTTCGGAACTCTCATTTATCTCGACCGCAGAGAAAACGCTTTCTGCATACCGCTCAATCGCTCTTCAAGCCTGCTTTCAGGAATAGTTGCGTCCTATATTCTCACCGCGATGCTCGCTTACGAGCCGCCCAGCGATTATCAACTCGCGGGAGCCGCAGCCATAATCGCCGCGATTTTGATACTGTCGCCGCTTCATCACTTTGATAGGTATCTCGTCAGGCTCGGTCGCGCGCTGGCGGGAAGTCAGTTGATATCGGGGGGAAGCGTGACAGGAGGGCTGGAACAGGAAGCCGTAAGAGCGTTGCAGCGCGTGTTCCTGTTCGTTTGCAGCGGCAATACTAGCCGCTCGCCGATGGCGCAGGCTATTTGCACGGAAGAGATCGCCCGTCGCTTGAAAGTATCGATAGAGTCATTGGATCAGGCGAACATTCGAGTCATAAGCGCAGGTCTCACGGCGAGACCGGGAACGCCTCTGACAGAGGAAGCGCAATCGGCATTGCAGGAATTGGGCATCTCCGAATTTCATCACGCCTCGCAATCGCTCGCAGCCGAAATGGTCGCGCAGGCTGAAGTGATATTTTGCATGACCGAGGCTCATCGTCAGGCTGTCGTCGACCGATTTCCCCACGAGGCAAAAAAGGTTCGATCTCTCGATGCGACAATCGACATCGAAGACCCGGCAGGTCGCGGACGACAGGCTTTTTCAGATTGCGCACAGAGTATTCAAAGCCTCGTCAGACGGCGGCTCGATGAGATGGGATTCAAACTGTCATCGATGACCGCTTCGTGAAGAAGCGGGCCGTAGGGCAATGCGGTTAGATTGCGCGCCTTGAAAGTACGAAATTTGAAGCTACGCAAGCTGTCAGCTTGCGCCACGTCGCAGGAGAAAAATGGATAAGCTTTTGCGATTTCACTGGAGCTTGTCCCAGGCCGGAGATAAGTTCCGCCGCGCGCAGTCGACGGAAAAAATGTCGGGCCTGTTGAGCCTCGAAGACCAGATCAAGCTATGTCGTCAGGCCGAAGAAAGCGGCATCGAATCGATGCTCATGGCCATAGGCTTCACCCGGCCTGATCCTTCGCTGCTTTCGGTCGCCATCAGCAGGCACACTGAAAAAATCAAGTTCATGATAGCCGTCCGCTCCGGTCTCGTTTCTCCGACATACTTCGTTCAGCAGATCAACACCGCTTCGACGCTCACCCGTGGGCGCGTCTCGATAAACGTAGTGTGCGGTCACACCCCGCACGAACTTCGTTACTACGGCGATTTCCTCCCGCACGACGAGCGATATGACCGGACGGATGAGTTCCTCTCCGTCTGCCGCGCATTCTGGGAAAATCGCGGCGAAGTCGATTTTCGCGGCAAATACTACACAGTGGAACGAGGCCGCATCAACACGCCGTTCATTTCAGAAGACGGCCCTTGCCCTGAAATATTTCTCGGAGGCAATTCCGAAAAAGCCGCAGAGCTTGCCGCCAGACACGCCTCGTGTTTATGGCGATTCCCCGACGCGCCGGAAAAACTCGAGTCCCAGATTCGACCTGTTCTCGAAGCAGGCAAGGAAGCGGGCCTGCTCGTCTCGCTCATAGCGAGAGCGACGCGAGGGGAAGCCCTCGCTGCCGCTCGAGGGCTTATCGAAGGATTCGGCGCTGAGACGCGAGACGCGCATAAACAATTCGCCGCGAGGTCGGATTCCAAAGGGTTCACCTCCGTTTACAAACTGTCGGAAGACGAAGCGTGGCTGACGCCTTATCTTTGGGTCGGGGCTGTGCCTTATCTCGGCGCTCCCTCGATAGCTCTCGTCGGCTCGTTCGAAGAAGTCGCCGAAGCGATGATTCTGTACAAACGCATCGGCATTTCTCAGTTTTTATTTTTAGGATGGCCGGACATAGAAGAGATGGAGGTGTTCGGCTCCCGTGTGCTGCCGATTGTGAGGCGGGAGGAAAGGCAAAAGTAAAAAGGCAAAAGAGAAAGCCCTGGGAGCGCAGGCATCCTGCCTGCTGGATTGACGCATTTCGAGCCTCACTCGACTCCTGAAGCCTTGCACGCTGGAAGCGTGCGCCCCCAGGCTTTTTACTTGAACGAGGTGTCGATATGGAATTGAAATTTCACTGGCGATTGCTTCAGGGCGGCGAACGGTCGGGCGTGACGAGAGCCGCTCAAGCCGACCTCGTGGAGACGGCTCTGCCCGATATGAAAGCGCAAATAGATTTCTGTCGGGCGGCGGAAGAAAGCGGAATCAATTCTCTGCTCGTCGATATAAACTTCGCCAAGCCTGATCCCATACTCCTCGGCGTCGCGCTCGCGCTTGCAACACGCAGGATGAAATTCATGATAGCCGCGCGCTCAGGGCTTTTGTCTCCCGCGTTGTTCGTCCAGCAGGTCAACACCTTTTCGGCTCTGACCCGTGGGCGCATCAGCTTGAACATAGTCGCGGGCCATTCGCCCGACGAGCAGCGTTATTACGGAGACTTTCTCTCGCACGACGAGCGATACGCGCGGACGGAAGAATTTCTCGCCATCTGCCATGCCTTCTGGAAACGAAATGGCGGAGTGAATTTCGAAGGCCGATATTTCAAAGTCGAAGACGGAAGGGTGAACACTCCGTTCGTCTCTTCCGACAGAACTTCGCCTGAAATTTTCATAGGCGGAAGTTCCGCGATAGCGCGCGATCTGGCCATCAAAAGCGGGTCGTGCTGGATGCGACTCGCCGATACGCCTGAAAACCTCGCTCCTTCCATCGCGCCGGTTCTCGATGCGGGAAAAGAAGTCGGGCTTCGCTTGTCGTTGATAGCCAGACCCACGCGCACGGAAGCTCTCGGCGCTGCCTGTCATTTGATCGAAGGGCTGGAACCTGCTTTGAAAGAGAAACAAAAGGAAGAAGAATATGTTCGTCGAAGCGATTCGGAATCTGTAAAAACGACTTTCACTTTAGCCGAAGCCGAATGGCTGACTCCGACTCTGTGGACGGGCGCAGTTCGTTACTACGGATCGCCCGCCATCGCGCTCGTGGGAACGCCTGAAGAAGTCGCTTCAGCGATAATCGAGTATAAGAAAGCGGGCATTTCGCAATTCATATTTTCCGGCTGGCCCAAGCTCGACGAGATGATTTATTTCGGACGGGAGATATTGCCGCTCGTCAGAGAGCAGGAGAGGGAGGATGCGGTTTAACTCGCTTTCTTCTGAACAGGTCAAACAGTTCGAGACCGAGGGCTACCTCTTTCCTGTGCGCGTACTGTCCGATCATGAGGCGGCAAGGTTTCGCTCTGCCTTCAAAAAGACGAAGCAGCGTTTGGCCTCTCAAAGCAAGGGCGCGCTGTGGAGTCAGCTTCATCTGCACTTTCGCTGGGCTTACGATCTGGTCACGCACAGAACGATTCTCGACGCGATTGAAGATATCCTGGGGCCGGACATACTCATTCATTCCACGACTTTGTTCTACAAGCCTGCGCGCGATGCGAGCTTCGTTTCTTGGCATCAGGACGGAACTTTTCTGATTCGCAATTCGAGTCCGGCGCTCTCGGCCTGGGTAGCTCTGAGCGACAGCACGCGGGAGAACGGATGTCTGCGTGTCGTTCCCGGCTCGCACGCGGCGGGAAGGCTTGCGCACTCGGACACTTATGACGAAGCCAATCTGCTCGCGCGCGGTGACACCGTAGAGCGCGACGTTGATGAATCTCAGGCTGTCGCCTTGACGCTCAAAGCGGGCGAGATGTCGCTGCATCACGTCGATACGATTCACGGCTCGACGCGGAATCTATCAGACACGGAGAGAATCGGACTCACCGTTCGTTACGTCACGCCTCGCGTGCAGACTGCGATACGCCATCACCGTGTCATACTTGCGCGCGGTCGGGATGAGTTTCACAACTACGATATCCTGAAGCGCGCGCCTGCGGATGATTTTGAAAAGAGCCTTGCCGCTCATTTCGAAGCGGCCAGTCGAGCCAATAACGATCTCATACGTCGCCGCCTTTCCCGCGGGCGCAGATTGCAGTAGCGCATCTGGTAAATCGCGCTGCGTTTTGAGAGTACGAAATTTGAAGCCGCGCAAGCTCGTCTTGCGCCACGAAGAAGGAGATGAACATGGCAGAAACCGCAGCCGAGACTTACCGCGATCAGTGGATGAAGAATGTTTACGACAAATTTCGAGAAAGCCGGAGAAGAGAGCTTTTTATGAGCATCGCGGTCTTCTGTTTTCACAATCAGCCCATCGAGGGCTACTACCTTGAATTCGGCTCTCACACTGCCCGCACCATGCGATTGGCGTGGGATGCGTTTCACGCGCTGTATGATTTCAAGTATGTGTCTTTCGATTCATTCGAGGGTCTGCCCGAACTGGCCGAGATAGACCGCATGCCTATCTGGAAGAAAGGCGCATTGAAAACTTCGGAAGAAGATTTCCTCTCCATAATGCGCCAGCACGGGATGCCGCGTGAAAAACTCCTGACCGTCAAAGGATTCTACAACGACACGTTGACAGAAGAATTGAAACAACGACTGCTGCCAAAGAAGGCCGCCGTCGTTTATGTCGATTGCGATCTGTACGAATCGACCGCCGCGGTTCTCCGATTCGCGAAAGATTTTCTTCAACGCGGGACGGTGCTTGTCTTCGACGACTGGTTCTGTTTTTACGGCGACCCGGAGAGAGGAGAGCGCAGAGCTTTCAAAGAATTCACCCAGCAGAACCCGACTTTTGTTTTTCAGGACTACATCCAGACCAATGAAGCGAAGGCTTTCATCTTTCTGGGCGAAAGAGATGAAGAGGTGAGCGATAGGTGATGGAAGTATGGGAATGATGAATCTTCTTCTCCCACACTCCCATCCCCTATCGCTCATCACCCATGCTTGATATGCGAATAATGCTATCCTCCAACCATCGATATCCCGCTTACGCAGGCAACGGCAGCGGTCTAAGCCCGAAGCAATGGTCGTCAGGGTCGGCCCATCACATTCAGGATTTGATCGTGAAGGGACTCGCCGAACTTGGCCATGATGTGTTCTATGTGTTGAGCGACGGAGCGAGCGAATCGCTCCCGCCGGGAGCGACGCTCATCACCGAGCCTCTCTCCGACCTGGACATTTATCACAACATGGCTTACAGAGACGCGCACATAATCGAGCACATGAAATCGCTCGGCAAACCGTGGGTGACATCGTGTCACCTCGACCTCAAAGCGCGCGGAAGAGAGCGCGTACCGGCTGGCGATAACTGGATTTTCGTCTCCCGGACTCTGGCTCGATCTTTTGGAAGAAATCGTTATGTCCTCAACGGCATAGACCCGGATGATTACATCTATTCCGAAACAAAAGACGATTACCTGCTCTTTATGTGCGCGATGGACTGGCACATGGATAAAGGTCTCGATACCGCGCTTCTGTTATCGAAGAAGATGGGGTTTGAACTCGTAGTGGCCGGAACAGCAGGAGACCATCAGACGATCCGCGACGTATCGATTATGTGCTACGAGGTCGGCGCGCGTTACGTAGGCGACGTGCGAGGGAAGCGAAAGGCCGAGTTGCTCGCGCGCGCGAGGGCGCTTCTTTTTCCCAGCCGAATAAACGAAGCCTTCGGGTTGACGATGGTCGAAGCGATGATGTCAGGCACGCCTGTAATCACGGGCGACAGCGGAGCCTGCCCGGAGGTAGTCAGCCCTGAAGTCGGATTCGTCTGCTCAAGCGAAGAAGAATATGTTCGCGCCATAGAGCGCATCGATCAGATTTCTTCGAGCGATTGCCGCAGCAAAGCTATGAAGGAATATCACTACCTTCGCATGACTGCCGACTATGTGAAAGAGTACGAAAAAGAAATCGCGTCGAGGTGAAGCTTGATGTGGTCGATTGGAATCTACGCGGGAGAGTCGCCTTTTCATCTCGCGCCGCACCCGAAAGCCGAAAACCCTGTTCTCACTTCGCGCGATGTGACGGACGCCGATTCGGATTTCGTAGCCGATCCTTTCATGATGAAAGTCGGCGATGACTGGTTCATGTTCTTCGAAGTCATGAACCGGCAAACTCAAAAAGGCGAGATAGCGTTGGCCGCGAGCCGCGATTCCGTAACGTGGCGATACCAGAAGCGTGTGCTGGTCGAGCCGTTTCATCTGTCGTACCCTTATGTTTTCGAGTGCGACGGCGAGTACTTCATGATTCCTGAGACGCTCGAACGCCGCGCCATAAGCCTTTACCGCGCCGCGCGGTTTCCGTTCGAGTGGCGGTTGGAGACGACTCTGATCTCGCGGGCTGCCGCCGATCCTTCGATTTTTCGCTTCGATGGAAAGTGGTGGATGTTCGCCTGCGGCAGGCCCTATGGGCATGACTCGCTCGATCTTTACTTCGCCGACGAGTTGACCGGCCCATGGAGAGAACATCCGCGAAGCCCTCTCATACGCGGCGACAAAGGGAGGTCGAGACCGGCGGGCCGAGTCCTCGTATCGAAGGGCAGCGTCGCTCGATTCGCACAGGATTGCTCGTCGATCTACGGCGCTTCAGTCCGCGCGTTCGATGTCGCGGAAATCACCGAAGAGTCTTACACTGAGCGAGAAAATGACAACAGCCCTATCCTCAAGCCATCAGGCGCGGGATGGAATCGAGACCGCATGCACCACCTTGATTCGATCTTCACAACGGATGGTCAGTGGATCGCCTGCGTCGATGGAAGCTCGCTTGCAGACTGAACATGAAAAAAAACGGCGACAGGACTAAAGCTATCAACGAGTTGTTCCCTCATAAAGTGTGCATCAATCTGGACAGGCGTCCTGAGCGATGGCTCCGCGCGCAGGAAAGATTCGCCCGACACAACATCGCTTCGGTGGAAAGATTTTCCGCCATAGATGGCAAGGGGCTGTCTATCCCGGCGCAGTTCAAATTTTCAGCCGGGGCTTACGGCTGCCTGCAAAGCTATGTGACGATAGTCAAACGCGCTCGCGATGAGCGACTTCCGAGCATATTGTTTTTTGAAGACGATGTGGTTTTTCACCCGGAATTCGATGAGAGATTTCCCCGCTATATCGAGCAGGTGCCTGCGGACTGGGACATGATTTATTTTGGCGCGGGTCACATGGACAGCCCTCTTAGAATTTCTGACAACGTGATCAAACTTCAAAAATCCTACTCCACCTATGCTTATGCGCTGAGGTCTACCGCTTACGATGCCTTCATAGAACTGGCCAGCGGGGAAGAGTTTCAGGTCGATGCTTACTGTGGGAAACTGCAACAACAGTTCAACTGCTACTGTTTTTTTCCTCATCTGGCCTGGGTCGAAGAAGGATATTCGGACACGCTCGATAGAGAGATGAGCCATTGGGATTTGAAAGAATCTCTCGTCACGGGCGGCCCTGAGATGGACGCTGTGATAAGCGATACCGCGCTCATCATCTCGCACAAGAGCAAAAACGGCGAGATGAACGAAGCGCGAAACGCTCGCTTTCTCGCCGATCATTATTCGGAGAAGATACGAGGTCTTACGATTTTCATCATAGAGCAGGGAGAGCGGCCCTCGATTTCTCGGCGCGGTCTGCCGTCGAATTGTCACTATGAATTCCTAAGCCATCGAGATGCTATCAACCGAGCGCAGGCTTTTCATATGGGAGTCGAAAGATTCCGCTCTCAAAAAGAGTTTTTCATCTTCGCAGGCTCGAACTTTTACATGGAACATTGGGATGTAAGGGCGGGGTTGAACCTCTGCCGGCTGTACGATTTCATCAACCCTTTTCAAAAAGTGATCGAGTTGAGCCGGGAAGACACCGACCGATTGGTCGAGGGTGGAGAAAGACTCGACCGACTGAACCTCGCTCCTTACCCTCTCAATCGATTGCCGAACGTGTGCAGCGGATGGTTTATGATGGGCAAAAGCGCGTCTGGCAAAATGAAGGGCTGGCAGGAAGCAGGCGCGGAATGGGAGAGCGAAATGTCGAAGCGAGTGATCGCGTCGCTCAGGGTTTATGAAAATCCCGGATGGGCTTTGCGATTGAGCGAGTAGAAAACGCATGAACAGGATCATTCAGGGAATGTGGATAGGGCGCGAGTTATCCGTGATGGAGCAGATGTCCGTGTCTTCATTCCTCGCCAGCGGCCACGAGTATCACCTCTACCTCTATGAAGACGCCCTTCGCGTTCCCGAAGGCGCAATCATCCGCGATGCCAGCGAGATATTGCCCGCTTCGATGATATTTCAGTACACGAGGTTCAAAAGCTACGCCGGTTTTTCAAACTACTTTCGATACAAGCTCCTTCTGGAAAAAGGCGGCTGGTGGGCCGATATGGATATGATCTGTCTTCGCCCGTTCGACTTCACGGAAGAGTACGTCTTTTCAAGCGAAGTCGACGGCGGCGTGGAGGTGGTGACGAGCGGGATCATAAAAGCTCCCGCCGGGAGCGAAGCGATGGAATATGCATGGCAGGTGTGTCAGCAGAAAGACCCGCATAGTCTGGGCTGGGGCGAGACGGGGCCGCGACTTACGGCAGAAGCGGTCAGAAAGTTTTCGCTCGACCGGTACAGCAAACCGCCGCAGGTGTTTTGCCCCATCACGTATGACGACTGGCAGAAGGTTCTGGAGCCGGATGTCTTGTGGAGTTTCGATCAAACGACCCGTGCGATTCATCTGTGGAACGAGATGTGGAGAAGAGCCGGTCAGGATAAAAACAAACGATACGCGCCTGAGTGCCTTTACGAAAAACTCAGGCGAACATATTTGCGCGACAAATGAAGCTGATCGTATCCGAGTTGAGAGCATTGAGCCGTTATGTCAGCCGCGAGTTCTACTTCATCATGGCGGAACTCATCGCGACCTATGGCTGGAAGCATGTTGAAACTCTTCAGTTGCTTCACTCTCGCGGATCATTGAAAGAGAGAATTTTGAGAGAAACCGAAGAGATGCCTGATGTGATACTGTTCTGGGAGAGTTATTCTTTGTTGAATCCGCTGGCAAAAGAAGTATTCGATCTTGAGTGCCTCAAATGCTTTTTCGCCGACGATCTGCACTGGTGGCGTGAAGATAAGAAAACGGTTAATTATGTGGCTTATCTTCTGTGCGATATTATCCTCTCGCCTTATGCATACCGTGTGGATGAGTTTTATCCGGGCCTGCGGGGGCTGAAGCGAATCCACTGGGTTCCACACTCTGCGTCTCCCGATTTTCTGATCGGGTACAACGAGCGACCGGAGAATGCTATTTTGTTGAGCGGAGCCATTGACGACAGCTATCCGCTGCGTCAGAAAATGAAGCGGCTTCGAGAGCAGCAATCCTATCCCATCTCATTGCACCGTCATCCCGGATATCATTGCCAGCACGATTACAACGCAAGCCGGAGCGTGGGCCGCAGCTATGCGGAGGAAATAAATCGCCATCGCGCCGCCTTCACCGATTGCCTGAAATTCAGATACGTCGTCGCAAAGTATTTCGAGATTCCCGCGACAGGCGCGCTCCTGCTGGCAGACGGCGCAGTGAGCGCGCCCCTCAAAGAGTTGGGATTCATTTCCGGCCAGCATTATATTTCCGTTACGGGTGATGATATGGAAGAAAAGGTCAGGTATGTTCTCGATGAGCGAAATCACTCGCGGACGGATGAAATGCGCAGACGAGCGCAAAGCCTCGTGCGAGAAAAACACAAGACCGAGGACAGAGCCAGACTCATCGATTCGGTGTGCAGATAGGGTCTTTCGATTCTTCGAATTCGGGAGGCAGCATTGAAACCAAAACAGCCTTGTCAGTTAGGCCGAAAGCGTCTTTGTCCTACTTCCCGCAACTACTGAGCAATATAAGAGTCGCACCTAAAGGCATTCCCCAGATCAGCAACTTGTGGCCAATTACATAGCGTAGATCAGGTTCGTACTCTTCGAGCGCGCGATTCTCCTGGATGTCATAGATTCTTCGTCTGTTCCTCAGCCGATAATGGTGCATCGCGCGGTCATACTCATCGATACCGACATCTGGCGGGTCAGCAGTCTGAAGAGCCTCGTACGCCTCTGCTAAATTGTCTGTCGCAAAATACTCCGACCAGCCGCGCGCCTCTGCATACCAATGTTGAACGGAGTATTTCTTTGGTTTCATGTCTGCCTACATCCTGAATCATCGAGCGAGTGATTAGATCGAGCTTAACTGAATACTTGGCGTTGAAAGATACTCTTCACCGCAGAGGCGCAGAGGTCGCTGAGACAACGCAGAGACGAACGAAGTCCTCTGCGCTTACTCTGTGTCCTCCGCGCCTCTGCGGTGAATCAGAGTTTGCTCAACGCGCCTTATGCTCGTGTGAAATCCGATCCATCTATCTTATCCGTGTTCATCGGTGGTTTTTCTTTCTAGTAGAAAACGGAAAGGCTCTCGTGCGCGAGCTTCAGTAAAGAAAATCGTATCGTTCGAGAAAAGCCGCGTACTCTTCGATGGCCTTCACGAATCGTTCGATCATGTCATCGTTGTAGCCTTTTCGACTGAGCAGCTTTCGCGCCTTCGTTTTCCACGAACCGGATTTGCGCTTTTTCATGTAGAGGCTCACCGTCTCGTCCCAGTCGCGTATGCGCTCAAGAAAAGTCTTATGGAAGAATTCCTGAAACCGCGGATTTCGTGCCATCTCGTCGTGCGTCTTCAGATAAGCTGCTTTCATAGCAGTGTGCAGCGCGGCGCGGCCCTCTTTGCTCACCGTCTGGCTCACTCGATAAATCTCTTCGAGACAATCCGGCTCGTGTCTGAGCGATCTGGGCCTGATCCAGCAGCCCTGAACATATTCTTCGTCTATGCGCATGCCCCAGAGCGTCGCCTGCGGGTAAAAATCCTTGTTCTTTCTTTCGGGAAACTGAAGCGTGTCGTGATCCATGAAGATTATCTTCACTCTCCACTCGCCGTTTTCCCACGTGCTGCGGAGTCCGACGTTTCGGCTGACGAACGACTCGCCCCACGAGTACCCGCGCGCCGCCAGCATCGTCCCCCAGAATTTGCCCGTCTGTCGCATCAGGGAGATGAAATTATGATCGGCTCGCTGGCGGTTTTCCGCGACCTCGAACGCTTCTGCCAGATATTGCTCATAGCTGTGATACTTCGCATCAGGCGGCGTGTAGAGGCCGAGTATTTCTTCCATCACTTCATCAATGAGTCGCGCGGCGTCCGAGTCGGTGTAATCGGTTTTCAATCCTTCCTTGAAATACTTCTCAGCGCCGTCACTGGAGAGATATTCGACAAGCCGAATCAATCGAAACGAAGAGGTGTGAGTGAGTACGGCCTGACACGGCACGACGTGGCCGACGAACAGCACGGTGAGGCCGAGGCTGCCGGGAAGGTCAGGCATGTTCGATCCGTTTTCGCGCTTGAATGCATCTATAGATTCCCGCATCGCTTTTTGGATATCTTCGAAGCGTTTTCCGAAAATCCGGGGGTCGGTGAAATAGTCCAGCACATTCGCTTCGTCGTCTCCTACCGGGATATTCCTTATCGACTGTCTTGAGAGGTAGCGAGGGATAGGAGCCTCTTCGCCATGCGTCAATTCATAGATGGCGGACATAATCGATGCGGCCCAGAACTCATGTCTGAGGAAGGCTTGCATGCTCCCGCCATCGATGCGGTGAGGGGGCGGAACCGTATATCCGTTGCGCCAGTAAACGACGCCGAGCGAGAAGGGGCCGCGCAGACCGGCTCTTTTGATTTCGAACTCGATCTGGCTTCCGGGCGGTTTGACGACAAGCACAACGGTCGTGAGCGGGTACTCGACCAGAGAATTGATCTCGGAGCTTGTCTCATCCGAGACCCAGTAAATCCGCCCGTCACGGCAGAGACCATCGAGTATCCTCGCTTCGAAATCCGGCAGCCGAGACCGTGCGCGCTCTGCTGCCGCGTCCATGTGCGCGGCCTGATATAAATCCATGTCGGCAAGTCCGCCTGAAACTTTCACCTGTTCCAAAATCAGATCGACTATCTCCTGCGGGCCGAAGAGGTGGCGAGCGAGATAGAGTTTCGAGTCGCGCTCGGAGAGTTTGATGAACTCGGTGAGCGCGTCGCTCGAAGTGCGCCGACCGCGTATGCGAGCGTGAATTCGCTGGAGCCTTTCGAGCCTTCGTTTCAACTCAGTGACGAACGCGGGAAAGTCAGTCGTGGAAAATCCTTCTTTCAACACCGACTGATTGATTTCAACTTTGGCAGCCGTCTTCAATCGAAGGCGGGTGAGAAGGAAGTCGAACTCATCGAGATCGTCATCACTGATTTTCAAAACCTGATGCTCAAGCATCAACACGGCGAGCCGTCTTATCTCCCAGCCTTCACGCGAACTTCCTCTGGCCGTATCGATGAGCCTTGAGGCGAAGGCGCGTGAGTAACTTTTCTGATTGAGGAACTGTTCGAAAAGCTCCGAGGCGAGCAGACGATCCTCGAACTCATTTGCTATGACTGATGACAGGTGCGCAGGCAGGTCAGGGCGCGAAAGTTTTCTGGCTGGTTTCATTACTTACACGATCATCCGGTTGGCGAGATCGATGAGGTCGCTGTGCAGAGCGGATTTCATCTGTCTAGTGAAGTCCCGCGGCGCAATCTGTCAGGCTGCGCCGCGCCCCGGAAGCAATAAAACGGGGGACAGGCAAGCTGAAAGATTGCGCCATTTTTCTGATAAAGAAGGCGCTTTCGCTGAAATGATTTGCGCGACGAACTGAAGATTGAAAAGACAGTCTGTGCGCGCCTGCCGATAATAGAAGGCGGGCCAACGAACCCGCCTTCCGTCGGTTTTCTGACCGGGCGAAGCCGCTTTCGGTTTACTATTTCTTCTTTCCGCCTCCGAGTTTTGGGCTTCCGAGTTTTGGGCTTCCGCCTTTGCCTCCTCCACCCTTACCGCCCCCGCCTTTTCCTCCTCCGCCTTTGCCGCCCTTGCCCTTACCTTTCTTCTTTTTCTTCTTGGGCGGGAAGGTGCCGCCGAGCGCGAGGGTGAGAGCGGTGAGCAACTGCTGGGCTACATATTTGTCCAGAACCACCGCGACCAACTGGCCTGTAGAACCCGAATACGGCTTCTTTTTCTTGCCTCCCATTAGCGTGCCTCCTTAAAGGTCTAAATCAATTCGTGATGGCTTTACTTCTGCCGAGCGATATCGGATGCGCCTTTGGCCCGATAACAACGATGAAGCCTCTTACTGTCGAGGTTTATCCTCTTTGTTTGCCGGTATCCTCAAGAAACGATCAAAAGGGCCGACCTGTGGAACAGCCTGCGGAGCGGGCGTTACGGGTGCCTCCTTAGTGCAGGACGGTTGGCCTAGAACCGGTTTGCCGTTTGCGTCGAGTACGCGGAAGATGCCCCAGGCTCCGAGTGAAGATTGATTCGGCAGAAAGACGGTGTAGAGGTAATCGCCCGGAACTCGGTTCAGCCCTCCGGCCCCGCTTCCTACCAGATCGAAATGATCCGTCGCCGCGTGATTGTCACGCGAGCCTATCCACTGCGACTGGTTGTTGTTGCCGATCTGAGTAGAAAAATTCATGTAAGGATTTCTCTGCCAGACGTGGCCGTTGAGCGTAAACACCTGACTGGTTCCCGTACCCGGAGGATGCATCAGACGGAAGCGGAAAGGCGTTCCGATAGTGGCCGTGAAGACCGGCGTCTGCGGATCGGCCTGAAGCAGGCTTTGCCCCGAAGCCTGAACTAAAGCGTTCGACTGCGCACAGTTGTTATCGCCATTTGCGGCGAAGGTGCCAGGGTTCGGATTGCCGAAGCGATAAGAGGTCGGCTCCGTCCTGTAGTTGACTGCGCTCGTGTTGCTGAACGATATCTTCAGATCGTCGCTTATCATAGCCACGAACTCGCGGAACTGGGGCGCGGGAGAAGTCGAGGATCGGAGCGTGACGGTTGCCGAGGCTCTCGTGGTCGGAGGATAAGGGAAGTTCTGCCCCTGACTCGGCGGATCGCACGATCTCAGGCTTCCTACATCTCCGCACAGCCAGCGAGAACCGGCAGGCTCGATGACCATCCCGCCGTACAAGGCGTTGATGTGTTGCAGCAGCGGGTCTGCCGGAAAGAGATTGAGCGAGCCGAACTCGACCGGGGTATATTTGAAGGTTCCGTCTGCGTTCCTATCGACGTTGCCCGCGTACCAGCGATAAGTGACCTTTCCGTTGTAGGCCGCCGTCTGATTGTTGAAGTTGTATCCGACGTTGACGCCAGTGCTTGTCGTCGCGTCGTAGGACAAAAGCTGCGGACTCAATCCGACGTTCTTCGAAGGATTCATTGTAAGAGTCTGGAATGGAGACGGCAGATTGAAGCCTTGAGAGAATATATCGGAACTGGGGTCGAGGGAATTCGTCAGGTTGACTTCGACACAATCTCCGGCGTTGGCCCGAAGTATGAGCGGCTCGATGGGAACGCCCGCCTTGAGCTTGCCGCCAGAGTCGAGGTCTTCCGAGCGGACGTACATGATCGCCAGACGATTTCTCAATATATTGGTGTTTCCTCCCGTTCCCGATCCGCGCGAGTTGAAGACCAGTTGCCCGATAGGAGGATTCGATCCCGGCACCGGGCTTAACACCGAGAGAGCTTTCTGCGCCGTTACTGCCGTGACATTGAATACGCGGCGAGGCGCGTTCGTCGGGCAGGTATTGAAAGCCGGAGCGGGTTTCGACATAGCCGTGTTGTTGGGCAGCGGTTGCAGGTTGCTCATCACCTTGCTCGGATCATACGTCCTGAACAGCCCCCACATCCCGTTGGCGAGTCCCGCGTCGTCATAGCTCGGACTGTAGAGATAATCGACACAGGGGTTCGCGCTTCCGTCGGGGCAGGGCTTCGAGGGTATGGAAGTGGTCGGCGTGGTGAAGAGCAACTCGAAATGCTCCGAAAGTCCCATGGCCTGACTGCTGCGATAGCCTGAGTTGTTTATGGCTCGTGGGTCCTGCGGAGTTCCGGCTTCGGCAAACCACCTCATCCCGTGAATGGTGAAGGAATGCGCGAACATATGAGCGCCGACCAGAATGCGAATCTGAACCTTATCGTTCTGATAGGCTTTCAGCAGCGGGGTCATCGGGTCTCCGTTTTCGGGCAGCGTGCTTACGCCCGACTGCTTGTAAGTGGAATTGAAAGCCTGCGACAAATCGCCGAACTGTCCGACTCTCCACGGTATCGGCTCGTTTCTGTAGTTGACCGACTGCGTGCCGGGAGACGGGCCAGTGCTTACGAGCGAAGGAGTCGAGGGAGGAGAGACGGCATTTCGCGCGTCGCGATAGCCAATCGAAGGATCAGGATTTGGATAAGGATTCGGCGGCGGAAACGCGGTCGAGTAAGCGAGTTGAAAATCCTGAAACTCAAGCATGAACTCGCGGTAGCTGTCGGCTCCATTCACGCCCGTGATTATGTTGGCCTTCCAACTCGTCGGGCCTCCGTCTAATCGAGGCGGAATAACACCGGCTCCGCCCATCACCTGGCCCGTCTCGGAGTTGAGCCATCGGGAGTCTTCAGGCTCCGACACGAGACCGGCATAAAGACCGGCCTGCTGATGCGTCGAAGGGCCGAAGTGATCGTGCGTGAAGACCGTCCGCATAGTGCGGTCGACCTGATTGTTGTTCAACTGCGGATCGACCCACCATCGCTGTATGGTCGTCTGCGCTCCTGTCCACTGCTTACAATACGAGGCGTTGGCAGGCAGCGCGCAGTTGATGATTCCTTCCGGCGGCAGCTTGGCCTGAAGTTTTACTCTTCTGCCGTCAAGCCCGATCATTCCGCAGTTGGTCGATCCCGGCGGATCGCACACCAGATTGATGGCGTGGATCGCTTCGCGGACTTCATCGGGACTGAATGTGCCGTCCTCGTAGTTGAACCCGTTGGCCGCGCCGTCGGAAGAAGTCACATCGAATTTCACCAGATGTATATGCTGCCCGATGATGTCGGTCGGCGTTCGCACCTGAAAATCATCGACGAGGTAATAGTTCGGAATGAGATTGGTGTGCCAGTATTCGACGGCGTCTCGATTCGAATTCGCGCGTATGAAGAGAGGCTCCGGCTGTCTTCCGGTTCCGTTCGTAGGCGAATAGCTCAAAGTCGGCAGCACATCTTCCCACAGCGAGAGCATGCGCTGCTGTGGATAATGCCACCCCTTGGCTCGCGGCTGGCCCGCGACGGCAGGGGCGAGGAAGTTCAGAGTCACATCCATCTGGAAGGCAGCCGCCTGATATCTGCGCAGGTTTTTATTCTGAGGCTTGCCGTCGTCGCCGACGACCGGGTCAGCGAAGGGAGCGCCGGGTTGCGGACCGTTGGGCAATCCGTTGAGTATGAAGAACGCCCGCGTCGGCGAAGAGCATTCCGGGTACATCTTCGGGCCGACCGGATTGGTTGAGCTTCCGTCGGTGAGGAAGGAAGGATTGCATCTGGTTGAGTTGTATTTTATGGCTACCTTTTCGACATTGGTTCCGTCTTCGGGAAGCTGTTTGGAATCGAGCGTGGCGAAATCCTTGCTCCAGTCAAACTGCGTGTGCTTCTCATTGGAGATCGAGCCGCCCAGATTCACGTGTCGCGGCAATCCGCCGTCGAGGAGTCCTCCTCGGCCATCGGGCGCGAAATCGAAGGGCGGGTGAGGCGGACGTTCTCCGGCTACGCCGGGAATGAAGAAGGGGAAGCCGGGATTGACCGAAACTCTGTCTCCCGTCGTGTCAGGATTTTGAAGCGTTCCGAAAACGACCTGCCCGTTCTTTATAAACACAGGCGAAGGCATCAGCGCCATCGGAAGCGTCGGCACAGGCACGAGAGCGGGGATAGGAGTTCCGTGAGCGATCTCACCATCGGGAAGGGCTCGCTGTCCGGGAACCGGAGTCCCGTCGGGCAGCCCTTCGCAGCCCGCGGGTTGCCCTTTCGAGCAGACCGGAGTTCCCATCTCGAACACGTCGTGAACTCTCCACATCGACCACATTCCGGCGGCGAAGTGCGGATAGAAATGGCAGTGAAAAATGGAATCGCCCATCGTCTTGTTGCGATTGCCGCTGCCGTTGTAGACCATCTCGAGCGTGTAGCTTGCTCCGGGGCTGATCATCTGAGAGTCGAGGTAGCTTGAGTTATCGCCATTGGGCGATTGAAGCCACTGATGAGCGTGCTGGTGGTGAACGTGAGTCACGCCCGTGCCGCCGTGCAGTATTCTGAATTTGACGTGTTCGTTGAGATAGCTGTGATAGACGTTCGAAGGATCATCCGAGTAGAAAGCGACTTTCGCTTTGCTCACTCCCTGCATCGTGTATGGGAAGCCGGTCGCAGGAGTTCGCTTGCCCGCGCAACCGTCTTTGCCAGCATCTATATCGGCCTGAGTGCAGGGCTTGGTTTGTGCGGGAGTGGGAGGAGGCGAACTCACGGATGAACTCGCTGTGGAATTGGCGGGCTTATCTACGAGCATAGCCGGGTCGCCTACGGCCCACGCGCTGAGGAAGAACTCTTCATACTTGCAATCTATGCAGCTACCCATCGGGCCTACGCCGATTCGGTTGGCGTAGATTTCGGCCCCGATGCCGCCCGTGCCGTAGTTGATGGCAAACTGATCCTGCCCGGATACGACTGTGGCTCTCATCGCCGGATCGGTGAATACGGGGAAAGCCTGCGACGCGCTGTTGACTTCGTGGTAAATGATCGTGATTTCGCGGTAGGGTTGTTTGCGATCAGGCGAAGCCGGGTTTTCGCAAAACAGCGGATCGACTCTGGCGCTAGGGTTCGAGGCCGCGCTGCACGGCGGCTCAGGATTGTTGACGCCCGTCGTTCCGGGGAATCGGCCATGTCCGGGGCCGGTGATGAGCGCCGTGAGGTCCGTGTGATAAGTCGTTAGCGGGCTGTTCGCAACCCTCTGGCACCTGCCCGTCGCAGTAGCCGCGTACTGAAAGTCGACCATCTTCAGAATAGGCGTGCAGGATCGATTAGCGCCCGCATGCGTCGCATCGTAGTTGGCTGGATACAAAGCATCGTAATTGAGTATGGGCTGACCCAAGGGGGTGAATCCGTTATTGCCTTTAGTTCGGTCAATGGCCAGTTCCAAATCCTCGCGCGTCACCTGACTGCGATACCACTCGGATTGCCACGATCTGTTGGTTCTGGTTTCGACTCCCGCAGGCTGGACGTTGATCGAGCCGAACAACCCGTTGGCGAGTTGCTGGCCCGTGGTCGCGGTGTCCCCCGTCGTATAAAGCAGATATGTGCCTTCTTTTTCTGCAAGCACGGTGTAGGTCTGAGTCCCGTTCTGATTAGCGAGACCGCTGTTGTTCACGCCCACGAAAGAGCCGTCATTATTTATGCTCTGATTCGCCTGATTTTTGACCAACTGCATGCCCTGCGCGTGAATGGAAACCTGTGTCGTTGTCGGAACAGCGGATGTCCCCGACCCGTAAGGGATGACCAGATTTTCGAAGTTTATTTGCAGGCAGTCTCCCTCGCTGGCTCGAAGCACTATGGGCCGCGCTCGCTTATAAGAACGAAGTTGATAGGCGTCGCCGCTTTTTACGACATCGCGCTTGAGAGCGAATACCAATCCGTTAGGCATCGAGGCTCCGAGGCGATTCAACATGAATGGCTGAGATATGGCGACCACATCGGCGGTAATGACTCTTTTGCAATTGGGCGGGGCCGGTCTTTGAGGCGCGGGCGCAGATGTTTCGGCTGAACCTTTGGCCGTCGTCTCCATTGATGTGGTATCGGTCACTGTGGACGGCGATGGCTGACCGTCAGGCGGACGCGATTCCTGAGCGAAAGCCGGATGAGAGATCGCCAAGAGAATGAGAATCGTCACTATGCCGGGCATAGTGCGTGCGGCAGAATATTTTTGCTTGATCATAGGAGTTTCCCTGTTCACCTGTTCAATGGTGCAAGGTCATTCGGATTTCTCCGAACGAGTCTGAATACCGGGAGCGGTTTGCGAGCGGGTGATATCGCAAACTGCTCTGAAAGCGAATTCAAAAGGCTACATCCTGACAGATCGGCTTCAAACTTCAGATTAATGACTCCGAACAATGTAGAGACGATATAAGCAGGCGATTTGTGAATTTTTCGACTTTCGGCAATCTCATTCGAGAAAGGCATGTGCATACTGAGGCGCGGGGAATCCATCAGTCTGGCCTGCGAGAGCCATCTCGTTCGGTCAAACTGCCGAACATAAGATTTATCACTCTGTCCCTGAACGGGTCATAACTGATCATCAAAAATTCAGCATACCCCTGAATAGTCGGCAGGCATGTTATTTGCAATCTGAAATATCGGGAATTGAGGTTGTACTGTCTTTGTCTGAATTCCCAATCGAACGAGTGAAAAAACTTTCTGCGGGGCTTTTCCTTCGAGGGAAAATACTGTAGTATATGCGCCCGAATCGAAACGGCAGCGCCGAAAGGTTGTTCCTTATTTTTATCCGGGACCCGTGCATAAAACGAATCCGCGTAAAAAATGCAGAGAGGATTGTGTCGCATGAAAATTCGCTTGCAGGTAGCTCGATCTCTCATCTTGTTGATGCTCTGGCAGCCGGTCGAGCCAGCAGTTGAAGCCGTTTTCGGTGGATTTATCAACAAAACACGTCCTGCCGCTCGAAACGTCAGCCCGCCTGAGACAAAGCGCAGGTCAGGCGAGATTTCATACACGGCGGTTCAGTCCGCTGCAATAACTCTGACCCCGATCAACACAGCTTTCAATGATCCTGTCTCCATCGATTATCACGAGCCGACTCATAAACTGATAATTTCGTGCAACAGTCCCGCAGGGCAGCCTCACAATTTCGAACTTGTCGGTGAGAATGGAGGGCGGACGCCATTTTCAGCCGCAAGCGGCATCAGTGGAAGGGCAATCCTTACGGTCGCCCGCGATGAAGGCGGAGGGCTGAGCCACGGAGGTTTTCGCGCGGGAGAAACGATCTTCGCTTCCGCGGCGGGCGCCATCGCGAAAATTTCCGCCGACGGATCGAGCATTCAAAACCCATGGGTCGCTCTTTCTGAAACCGGCCTCGTCACTGCGCTGCACATAGACAGGACGGGAATCTTCGGCGGCGACCTCATCGCCACGACGGCGAGCGGAAAAATATGGCGAGTGAAAGCAACGGGCGAGATTCAACTCGTGGCCGATGCCGGAGCGCAGATCAACTCTGTCGCGACTATTCCGAAAAATGATCAGAAGTATGGCCCGTGGTCGGGCAAAATCATCGCGGCAGGCTCGAATGTCACGTTCGCCATCTCGCCCGACGGAAGCGTCACGAACCACTCGCTTGCCGTCTCGCCTCAGCACATGGCTGTCGTGCCTGCGGGAGAAAATTTCTTCGGCATCGATTCGGCGGGAAGGAAGATATGGGGGGCGGCGGCTTCTCAGACCTCGGCGCTCGCGGGCGAAGTCATCGTGGCGGAAAAGATTTCGGGAAAACTCTGGCACGCGCGATGGACGGGCAGCGAGTTTCAAACCGTTCAACTCAGTGAAGTCGGCGGCTGGGAAGGTTTCACATTCGCTCCTGCGGGACTGCCCGGTGTAAGCGCGCAGGTGACCGAGGCGGCGTGGGTGCGTCATGCTCTTTCGATCAACGGCAACGGGCGCATCGAGGGCTCGGTGCAGCAGATGACGGGCGAGAACACCACGCTCAACGGCGGCGCAGTGATAACCGACTCCTTGAAAGTTCCCGGCACTCCGCAATTGCGACTCAACGGCAATCCTGTGTTCGGCGGCACGGTGACGGGAACGGGCAGCGAACACCCTGCGGGGTATCAAATCACGCTCAATGGAAACGCAAGGCTCGGACGCCTCATCACCAGAACTGATCCTGTAGCTTTGCCGACAGTCGCGCCGCCACCCGTATCTCAAGGCACGCGCGATGTCACCCTGAATTCGCCATCACAGAGCGCGGGAGATTTCGCGACCCTCCGCGATCTGACCTTGAACGGACAGGTCGGCATGGTTGCCGTGCCTCCCGGAACCTACAGAAACTTCACCGCTAACGGTGGCAGCGGATTCGTCCTCGGCGTCGCAGGATCGAGGAGACCTGCGGTTTATAACCTCGCGCGACTGACGCTCAACGGTCAGACTCAGTTGCAGGTTGTCGGGTCAGTCATGCTCACCGTCGGGCAGGCCGTCACCCTCAACGGCAGAGCGGGCGCGGCGGAAAATCCTCGTCTGTTGACATTGAAGATCGCATCGGGAGGATTGACGCTCAATGGCGGAAGTTCTCTCTACGGCACGGTGGTTGCGCCGCAGGGAACCATCATCATCAACGGCAATTCTTTTCTCGAAGGCGCGGTCTGGTGCGACCGATTGACGATAAACGGAGGAGGACTGCTTCGCGGCGCGGCTGACCGGTCGGCTCCGACGATTACGATTTCTCAACCTGCGGATGGCTCTGAGACGAGCGCGGAGGAGATCGAAGTATCAGGTTTCTTCAACGATCAGTCGGAAACGTCGATAACAGTCGAGGGCGCTTTGGCGACCACGAGCGGCAACACCTTCTCGGCCAACGCGCCTCTTGCGATGGGAGAAAACACGATTCACGTAGTCGCCACGGATTCGTGGGAGAACCGGACGGAAATCACTTTGAAGGTGACGCGAGTAGAAGAGCGAGTCAATCAGTCGCCGCAGGTCGAAGCAGGAGCCGATCAGGAGATAACCCTTCCGGGCGGGGCTGCGCTCGCGGGTACGGCTTCAGATGACGGATTGCCTGCCGGAAGCGCGCTTGCAGTTGAGTGGAGCAAGCAGAGCGGGCCGGGTGTGGTGACATTCGCCGATGCCACGCAATCGGCCACCACAG
>Ga0187893_10005101_pt1 | contig 24004 bp, 19 predicted proteins | sample MA1701074metaG_FD_139574 | JGI IMG/M metagenome (GOLD analysis project Ga0187893, IMG submission 139574) | White microbial mat communities from a basaltic lava cave in the Kipuka Kanohina Cave System on the Island of Hawaii, USA - MA170107-4 metaG ...
AGAAAGCGCATGAATGACATCCGGTCTTTGATCTGGTATTCCATTTGCTGGTCCGAGAGGTTATACAAACTCTGCAAGACCAACCCGTTGAACATCATCACCGGGTCTAGAGGCTTGCGACCGGCGGGTGATTTACGCTCCTTGTCATGAACCTTCGAGCAAATCCTCCGAAAGTGCTCCCACGGTATGCTGTTGTTGAGCACCACCAACGGGTCACCCATCGCGTTCAATGCGGCATAGCGCTCGTCTATGTCAAAAAACCCCGGCTGTCGCATGAATTATCTCCCCTCGTTGCTCTTCTCGATGAGGGCGTATTCTAACATGAGTTGTATGTGCGATCAGCTACTACGGTTCATAATAACGCTCGATTCCGTGAATTAATCGAAGTGCCCGTGAGTTAATGCGAAACCGTTTTTGTTCCTTAGGCTGGAACGTACCATAAAGATATCGCTTTGAACATGTGACAAATTGTCGCGCGACAATTTGTCGCACCCCATCACCATGGAGTCTCTTGCTGCTTCCTTCCATGCCATTCACAAAAAGCTGGTGCCGCGTGGAAAGCGGATGCTAAAGCCGGCCCATAGACCGCCCGGGCATCTGAGCGAGGATGTAGAGTAAGATGTCGAGCGGGTAGCCCGCCAATCTGGGCCGCGGCGTCGCGGTGCCCTGGCTTGGGTGGTGGAGGTCCTCCCGCCCGCCACGGCCGGCCATCACCAAGTGAAGAAACGCCGACTCTATGAGCGTGACGGGCTGAAGGAGTTCTGGCTCGTGCACCCCACCGACCGGGTGCTGACCGTCTATCTGCTGACCGACGAGGCGGCAAACCCGATGTACAGGAACTGCAGGGAGAGACGCTGGTGAGGGTGTTGCCTGGGGTTCGTCATCGCCTGGGACGCGCTCGCCGCCCGCTTGCCCAAGCCGGATACGCTTAAGCTTGCGAAACAACACCGCTATAACTCCTTCAGGGCTTTAAAGTATGAGAAGTAGGTGCGTAACAGATCTGCATCCACTAGGGGACATGAAATTTCACTATCAGCGAGAGCCACCAGGGTCTTACGACAATCAACTCGTTGCTTGATCTGCCTAAATCGATTATCTGCATCCAGCCTGTCGTCCTCAAAATAGGGCAAAAATGGATATAGAACGTGAGTAGGGGAACATCCAACCACCTCGTACATCTCATTTTTCCATTGAGCATAGTCAACTAGTTCTATCGGATACCCAAGGCTGTTCAATAAGCTAACGAAATCGTTAGTAGGTATGGAGTTAGGGTTGAGCAAATGAAACGTCTGCCCTAACGACTCAGTTTTTTGTGAGAGATATACGATAGATTGACTAACATAGTCGACTGGCGTCATATCAATCATATCGGTTAACTCAGGCAACTTGCCTAGTTCGATATTAGTCTTGAGCAAACGAGTATGAAAATCTTTAGTACTCCACGCACCGGTACAACTGTGTCCTGTTATTGTGCCCAACCTGTAGATAACAACGGGACAACCACGCGCTCTAGCGGCCCTTACTAACTGTTCCGCTACCCATTTGCTCTGAGCATATCCCATAGTTAACCCAGCAGGATCAGGAACATCATCTTCGGTGAAACTCTTATCCATAGGACTTTCTTCTTCGCTGAACACCGACAATGTTGAAGTATAATAAATGGGTTTGATTCTACCTAAACAGGCCAAATGTATAATCTCCTTAGTACCTAGTACATTGGCGGGTTTTAGCGCAAGATAAGGTTGGAGCAAATTTGTGAGCGCGCCATTGTGATAAATGGCATCGACTTGATTGGCTAATTCATGAAACTGTTTTGCTGAGAGACCGAAATATGGACTTGATAGATCACCACATATCGGAATAATTCTATCCTCTACAGTCGGTTTCCAGATGCCATATTGCTCCAGATTTTTATGAAGCTTATTGATAGCATTATTAGGATCTGAAGATCGAATTAAACAATAAACCTTTGCTTGGGTTTCCTTTAGGAGTTCATCTAGTAAAAAAGCTCCAACAAATCCCGTGGCTCCAGTCAATAAAACCGCATTCGAGTCGAGTGTCAATCCCGTTGGTTTAGATTGTCGGATTAGGTTCGGGTCTAAGTTAACTTCCGACTGTAAATCAATATCTGTCCTCCTATGGATATGCTGCATTTGCATAACTTCTATTGGAATTGCGTGCGTCAAACAAGACTTGATCAACTCGCGCATGGATTCCACATACGCTTGTGCTAGGCTTATGATGGTCGAGCGACAATAGCGCGCTCTGCTGTAGCTCCAAGTGATGCGGAGTTTTTTTCCCAAGACTTGAGCATCAATACTCAATTCATTAAGTCGATCTCCTTGTGAGCCATGATCCGCGCCACTGAGTTCCTGGGCCAAACAAAACATTGAATCCTCCGCTGAAATCCAATCGAGTTGGCCTAAATAGTTAAAAGTAACTTGTGCTTTGGGATATGCAGGTAACTGCTCGGCAATATAGCCGGATTGATTTAGGTAGCGTGCTATACCGTAGGGAATCCCCTTGCGTGGGATGCGGCGCAACTGCTCTTTGACTGCGATCAATTTCTCATTTGGTGAAATCCCGGGGGACAAGCTTAGCAATACGGGGAACAGACTCGTAAACCATCCTACCGTACGTGATAAATCTATATCTTCGAACAACTGCTCGCGGCCATGTCCCTCAAGATCGATTAGAATTGATTCGCTTCGGCTCCAAGACGTTAACGTTTGTGCCAAGGCAGTAAGCAAAATATCGTTAGTATCGCTCCGATAGGCTGCGGGAACTCCACATAACATTAAGCGGGTATCTTCTTCAGTCAGCGAAACGGTCACCGTCTCCGTTAGAGCTTCAGTATTAACCCCGCCAGGGTTGTCCACCGGTAAAACCTTGGTTTGCTCACCTGGGACATCAAGCCAGTAAGTGATTTCCTGCAGTAGTGATTTCGATTGGGTATATCCTTGCAGATGGTTCGACCAATCCTTAAAAGAAGTGGTCTTAGGCGGCAAAACGACCGTCTGGCCTTGCGTCAGTAGCCGGCAGGCTGTGTGCAAATCTTCCACTAGAATGCGCCAGGAAACGCCATCCACTACCAAGTGGTGGATTACGACCAAGATGCGCGCGTTTCGCCTCTCGCCCAGATCGAACCAGACGACCCGCAGCAACGGCCCTTCGCTCAGATGCAAGCTTGCTTGCCACCGGCTACATTCGGTTTCGATACTGGCTGGCTGTTCCGCCTGTGGCACAGCGCTTAGATCAATGCGGGCAAATACCTTATGGGGCTCGTCCGCCAAACCGATCTGGTGCCAGACGCTATCCTTGTGGATAAAGCGCTGCCGTAGCACATCGTGGCGGACGATAAGATGGTTAATAGCCTGCTCCACCACGCAAGGTTCGAGAGCCGTTCTCACTTCCAGTAGGATTGCCTGGTTCCAATGATGGGGATTAGGCAGGTTCTGCTCAAAGAACCAGTGCTGAATTGGGGTCAGCGGCACCTCGCCACTGACCACACCCTGCTCGGCTTGCACGGTTGGTGCGCGACCGGCCACCGCGGCCAGCTCGGCGACAGTCTGATACTGGAACAGCTGGCGTGGGGTGAGGCTTAGACCGGCCTGCCGCGCGCGGCTGACCACCTGAATGGCTAAAATCGAATCCCCACCTAACGAGAAAAAATTGTCACGAATCCCCACCTGCTCGACTCGCAACATTTCAGCCCAAATCTTGGCGAGGATTTTTTCAGTTGGATTAGATGGGGCCACATATTGATGTGCTAGTTGCTGGCTCATATCTGGGGCTGGCAAGGCTTTGCGGTCGAGCTTTCCATTCGGACTCAAAGGTAGCTTGTCCAGAAGCACGAATGCGGAAGGGATCATGTAATCGGGCAGAGTCTCCCTCAGAAACACTCGCAAGACATCTAGTTCCGACACCTCGCCAACGAGATACGCCACTACTCGCTTGTCTCCTGCCATATCTTCACGGGCGACCACGACGGCCGCTTCGACCTGGGAGTGCTGTAACAGCCGCGCCTCAATCTCCCCCAATTCAATGCGAAATCCCCGGATCTTCACTTGGTGATCCACTCGCCCGAGAAATTCGATAGCGCCATCCGGTCGATGATGGGCCAAGTCGCCGGTTTTATAGAGGCGACTACCCGCCTCTCCAAAGGGATTGGGAATAAACCGTTCAGCAGTTAATTCTGGGCGATTCAGATATCCCCGCGCCACCCCCACCCCGCCGATGCAAAGCTCCCCCGGGACGCCAATCGGAACTGGATTGAGACAGCTATCTAACACGTAAATCTGCATGTTACTAATGGGCTGGCCAATCGGGACTGAAGTATTTGCATCCCTAGGTGGGAGTCGATAAACACTGCTCCAAACGGTTCCTTCAGTGGGGCCATATTCGTTGAACAATGCCGCCCCGGGCAAACAACCATAATGGCGAGTCACCAATCCAGGCGGACAGGCGTCCCCAGCCACAATGACTACCCGCAACGAACAAAGTTGACTAGAAGGCTGTTCCAAAAGCAGGTTGTAAAGCGAGGGTAAGCATAGTAGGTGCGTGACCCGCTCCTGAGCAATCTGCTCAGCTAGGGCAGTCGGATCGGTGTGAATCTCATCATTGGAGATGCATAACTGCCCCCCTTCGCTCAAGGTCCAGAAAATCCCTGCCACCGAACTGTCGAAGGCAAAAGAGGAAAGTAATAGAAAACAATCTACGGGTTCTTTGTAATAGCTATACCGAGCCTGGGTGGAATGCACAACGTTGCGATGGCTGACTAGCACGCCTTTAGGCCTGCCTGTGGAGCCAGAAGTGTAAATGACATAAGCGAGGTTGGTAGGGCTAGTTAACCCTCCCAGATTGTCTATCGGATGTTCTGCAATCGTCATCCAGTCACGATCGAGACAAATCACTTTAGTGGTACTCATCGGTAAACTGGCAAGAAGATGTTCCTGGATTAAAAGCAAGACTGCGCATGAGTCCTCCAGCAGATCGGCGATTCGCTCTTTGGGATAGTTCGGGTCTATGGGCACATAGGTGCCCCCTGCTTTGAGTATGCCGAATATCCCAATAATCATTTGCAACGAACGCTCGACACAGAGGCCGACTGAGATCTCTGGGCCTATGCCTAAACCGCGGAGGTAATGCGCCAGTTGATTGGCTTTGACGTTTAGTTCGGTATAGGTGAGCGATTGCCCTTCAAGTACCACTGCTAATCCATCCGGTGTTTGCTCCACCTGTGCCTCAAACAATTGATGCAGGCATTTATCCCGTGGATAGAGTGCTTCGGTTGCATTCCATCCAATGAGCAACTGCTGGTTTTCTTGCGGAGTAAGGAGTGGTAGATCACTGAGTCGAGCTTCGGGATTATTAACGATGCCTTCCAGCAGTACTTGGATATGAGCCGCCATGCGGCCAATTGTACTTTCGGCAAATAAATCAGTATCGTATTCAAGAAAAGCTGAAAGGCTGTTTTCTACTTCCACAACACTTAAGGTCAAATTAAAAACAGCACTTTTATTGCTTGTTTCCAACTGGTTTATGCGTAGTCCTGGCAGTTCCAGCGCCTGCATGAATGCATTCTGCAGCGCAAACATCACCTGAAACAGCGGGCTGTGACTTAATTCACGTACCGGTTGCAGCTCTTCCACTAGCCTCTCAAACGGTAACTCTTGGTGTGTTTGAGCGCCCAACGCTACTTCCCGTACCTGCTTAAGCAGCTCAGTAAACCGCGGATTGCCCGATAGGTCCGTGCGCAACACCAGTGTATTGACGAAAAAACCTATAAGCCCCTCCGTTTCCATCCGCGTACGGTTGGCAATCGGTGTTCCCACACAAATATCCCGGTGCCCACTGTAACGGGATAGAAGAACCTTGAACGCAGCTAAAAGCACCATGAACAGCGTTACACGCGCCCGCCTGCTCAAACGATAAAGCTCCTCAGTCAGCGCCTTCGATACCGCAAAGCGATAAATTGCCCCTCGGTAACTCTGTACTGCAGGGCGCGGTTGGTCGATGGGTAATTCCAACAAGGATGGGGCGCCACTAAGTCGCTGTTTCCAATAAGTCAACTGCTGCTCTAGCATCTCTCCTTGCAGATTTTGCTGTTGCCAAACAGCAAAATCTGCGTATTGGATAGGGAGTTTTGGTAATGGTGAAGACTGATTTGAATTAAATGCTTCATACAAAATCGCAAATTCACGGATCAAAATGCCAATCGACCAACCATCAGAAACGATATGATGCATTGTGAAGAGAAGCACGTAATCCTCTTCCCCTGCCTGCTCGCCTAAATAAAGCAAACACATTCGCAGTAATGGCACCTTCAATAAATCAAATGGCCGCTGCGCTTCTTTTTCGACTAACCACTGTACCTCAGCCTCACGAATATCATCTGGTAAGTCATTTAGATCAACGAAAGAAATCGAGAAATCAAGCTCCGGCGCAACAACCTGTACTGGTTGATCTCTTACCATCGTAAAGGTGGTTCGCAATATCTCGTGACGCCGTATAATTTCGTTGATACTGCATTCCACCGCCGAAATGTTGAGTTTACCCTTGAGTCTCAATGCTGCTGGAAGATTGTAAGCAGCACTGCTTGGCTCTAATTGATGCAAAAACCAGAGACGCTGCTGAGCAAATGAGAGGGGTGAGTTACCTGGCGGTCGTTGAGCAATAACCTGAGGTTTGCGACCCTCTGTGAACGTGCCTTTTAACTGCCTTTCTAGGAGAGCTTTTTTTACTGCTGAAAGTTTGGATACTCGAGCAGAAACATCGATGTTATTACGCATCTTGAAAACCCCGTGAAATTTTTGCCTCAAGACGTGTCTTAAGCTGCTTCGCAGCCCGTCTTTTCTGCAACCAGCGGATGATGCCGGTTGCATAGAGCACGAGTGGAACAAAGCCCGTGATCCAGACCAGGATGCGGCCGGGTAATCTCAGGGCTTCCGTTATGTAAGGGCCACATGAGATTAAGAAAGGTCTCGCCTGCGGTGAACCCATTGGGGTCACGCGCATGCAAGGTTTCGCTACAGATGACCCGTCGTGAGTTGGAGCCACAGCACCTCCTCTCTTGTCCCGTACCGAGCGAGCCAGGTCCAGCGCGACGGATCACTGGGGCTTGGGGACACGCCAGCCCGTCCCGTCCGGCTCAATGCCCTGCGGGCTCGCTCCGCCTCCTCCATGTGCTTACCCAGGCTGAGCGGTCGCATATCGGTCCACACCTCTTTTTAATGTACGTTAAAACAGTCGTCCGTTTGACTGGTCTTTCCTACGCCTCTCCAGCCTTTTGGGGATCTCTTTGTAATCCGGCCAGATCGAATACTGCTATTCGTGGTTGATGACGACCAGATACGTGGTCGTGTCTTCCTCATCATCCCAAGCCATAGCACCACTCCTCCATAGTGGTTCGACGTGAGTTAATGCGAAACCGCTTTTGTTCCTTACGCTGGAACGTACCACAAAGATATCTCTTTGCAAATGTGACAAACTGTCGCGCGACAATTTGTCGCACCCCATCACCATGGAGTCTCTTGCTTGTCGTTCCATGTCATTCAAAAAAATTGGGTCGGTTGCTAAAGCCGGCCGATAGATCCCGCGGACCCGTCGCTGGCGGGTCACCCTTGAGTCATGGGAACGTCGCTGTATCTGCGGGACCACCACTTTCCGGGGGCGTATTCCAGAATCGCCGCATGATCTGCTTTCTCGAATGCAAAGAAGTCACGGTGCAAGAATCTATACCCATACCCCACCCCTGTATCCTATGCCCAGGCACCGCTACGCTTCCGCTCCTCGAAGAATGCTACCAGCTGATTGATACCAACTTTGCCGACGTGTGGCTCCAAGAAGAACTGAACCACCTCGAGCTCCTTCTCGAGGCTGTTTGTACGCATCGAATCAATCAGCGCGTCGAGGCGACTCCGATGCACGAAGTTCCAGGTGATCGAGATGCTATCCGAGATACACGTGACGTCGTGAAACCAGCCGCCTGGAAGGAAGATGATCTCACCGGGGCTCAAGATATCATCGAGCGTGACTCTCGCCTGGTGATAGTTCGGGAATCGCTCGAGATCCGGGGCAATCGGATCGACGAAATCCGTGTCATTGATCACGAACGGCGCCTGTTCAGGTGACCACAGGCGGAAGCTCTTCTGCCCATAGAATTGGCAAAGCATCGCACTGCTCGTGAACGGATCGCGATGGAGTCGAGTCCTCGCACCCTTGCCCGAAATAAATAGACCCCGGTACGGGGCGCGATGACAGGCCGGATTGAACGTGCACCCGCCCATGTAGAATGGAACAACGTACTCGGACTCCGGGAGGAAATAGGGCGAACGCCAATCCTCCTTGAAGCGATCTAACAGACTGTCAGCCCAAACGAAATCAACGCTCCGCAACTGCGAGTACGCGCGAACGTAGAGGTGACATTCGTCGTCGGGCTTGTTGAAGTGCTCCTTGAGATACCGACTCAAGAGACAGATGTCTTGGAGATCGAACAGGTTGTCATAGACCAGCACGTCGAACTGACCGAGCTCCCTTTCCACATACGCTGGATTCAAACGGGAGCTCGCCGACCACGCCAGCATTGCATCCGTAACGATGACGGGTCGGCCGGGTGCAAGATACGCCTCCACAAACTCTTCTGCCGACAGTTGTTTCCGGCGTTCGATCTTCACGTTGAACAAGCCCCGTCAGGCCCAAGCACAGCAGACTGCGGATCCAGCGAATCTGCTCCCGAGGGACCGCAAAATTGGATCTTTGCATTGCGTGTAAAATCGGCGGGCGGGCTCTCCAACACACAATCAATGAACTGATCCTTAGCCGGCGTGATCAGATCTAACGTTTGCCACGGAAGTCCATCAGACATTGCCCTCTGGACTGCTTCTACGACCACTGGGTGACGATGACCCAACACAAGCGCACCCGCGCCTGACAGGCAATCTATAAACGTGTGGCCTTCATACTCGTCTGTCCTGTCCGGCTCAATGCCCTGCGGCCTCGCGCTCCGCTTGCCTCTGTTGCTCCGCCTCCTCCATGTGCTTACGTAGGCTGAGCGGTCGCATATCGGTCCACATCTCTTTAACGTAGGCGAGACACTCGTCCTTTTTCCCGGTCTTTCCTACGGCTCTCCAGCCTTTCGGGATCTCCTTGTAATCCGGCCAAATCGAATATTACTCTTCGTGGTTGATGACGACCAGATATGTGGTCGTGTCTTCCTCATCATCCCAAGCCATAGCACTCCTCCTCCATAGTGGTTCGACGTGAGTTAATGCGAAACCATTCTTGTTCCTCCGGCTGGACCGTACCACAAAGATTTCGCTTTGAACATGTGACAAATTGTCGCGCGACAATTTGTCGCACCCCATCACCATCGAGTCTCTTGCTGCTTCGTTCCATGCACAGAAATTTGGTGCCGCGTGAAGAGCTGATACTCAAGCCGGCCCATAGACCGCCCTGGCATGTGAGCAGGGATGTAGAGCGACGCGCTGCCCGTACATGCACCCTTCTTTTTCGGCAACGCGGGATGGTCACGCCGGCATACAGAAATGGACCCCAATTTTTGGATAGAGTCTTAAGTGCAATCTTCGCTCCTCGTCATGCCGCTTTTGGCATGTTCCGTCCACCGAAATACAGCGTATCGGGGGTTTGTCGGTCAAGTGCTTGATGTCGGCGTTCGGTGTTATAAAAACGGAAATACCGCTCGATGCCGCGTTGTGCCTCTCCGTAGGTTTCATAAGCTCGGAGGTAAACATCTTCGTATGCTCGAGGCCGGGTGCTTCCCCGATCTTTGGACCGCGCTCGATCCTCACGCCCAGTTACAAGTCGGCGCCGGGTTGCCGCACGAGAGGCGGCGCGCCCGAGGTTTCAGCCGGTCGGCGTTGCGGGCCACGCGCATCGTGCCGAGGAAGACAAGGAGGACGAGATCGCGTTGCCGTTGAAGAAGCGCGAGGGTCGCTACGGAGGGATCTTCGGGGAGACCGTCCACCGAGCCATTGGCATTACGATGCGCGATCCGGCCTGCACTGGGGCGAACGCGGTCGGTCGCGCGGCAGAGGAGACGGGTCTCGCCCATCATCTGGAGGAAGCCACGGCCGACGTAGGCCGCGCCCTCGACGCTCTGCGTGCTGAAGGGCTGCTACGGCAACCGGGTTCTTCGCTTCGCCTCGAGTATCCCATCGCTGGGGTGGATGAGAATGGGACGCTCCTCGTCGGATCCGTCGATCTCGTCTCGGCAACCGAAGATCAGCTCGACGTGATCGACTTTAAGACCGATTCGCTGCCGCCGGCGGATCCGCGGCAGGCCCATCCCGAATACGTAGGACAGGTGCTGACCTACGGGCGCCTACTCGAAGCTGCCGGCTTTGTGCGGTCCGCCGTCTGCGCTGCGGCCTACTCTACACCGCCGATGGGAGGGTCCGATGGGTTTGAAGTTTACGCGCAACTGTGAACGACACTGAGTCGTGGAAGTCCTCAATCGATGAACGTCGACATAGGGAGGGCCAGAGGATACCAAGAAGTTCAATTCAATTAAATTGGATAACGAATGGCCCATAAGAACTGGATCGCGCGAAGTCAGGCCAACCACGGGCTGAGCGAGGATAGGGAGGTCAAGGCCTAGGCAGTGAGGCGCGCTTTGGGGGATCCTTGAGTGAGACTGCTTTGAGCTGCAGGTTCGGAATGCTCGTCAACTGGCCGTCATTACTGAGCAACACGGCATTTTCAGCGATTGCGCTAGCCGCGATGATCGCATCCGGGAGTTTCAGCGGTACAGGCGGCGCAGGGCGACCGTCTGGTCCCGAACCGCATCGGTGATCGCAACACGGTCCGCGGCAGCGAGAAACGCACGAATGTGCTGTTCTTCATCAGGTTGTAGGCCCGGAAATGAGAGGAGTTCGATCTCGGTAATGACCGAAACTCCGTGTCGCCCAGCCGGCAAGGCTGTGGCGGGGCGGTCGTTGATGAGGTAGATAACCGTGTTCGTATCGAGCAGGTAATTCATTCCCACTCGGCACGCACCTGACGCTGGTATTCCAGTCCATCGATCTCCGCAAAGCTTCGAATAGTTCCAGCAAAGCGCATGAGCGCTTCGGCGTTGGAGTCTGCGGGAACGGCCTTGGTGGTCTGCCCGCTGAGGATGAGCACGACCTCATGCGGGCCAGGTGATACGGTCTCCGGCACCTTGATGATCAGCGTGCGGTCTTCCGGGATATCGAGCGTTTGAGTAATCGTGATCATGGCAACCCCCGTCGGGTGACGTACTGTGACTTTGCTAATACCACAAGAGCCTTCCGGCTCATTTCTATGCGAACCACCTTTTTCGCCAACTTCGCCTTTGCACCCCTGATGAGCGGGGCGTCATCTCGCCGAGCTAAGCGCGCCGGGTTGTCCTGGCGGCGCCCACCTCTCATGCTCCCATCCTGTGAACTCGGGACTGTATCTGGGGCCTCCCTGATGGCGCACGGTTGTATTGTCGTTCAACCGGGTAATTGGCAAGCGTGATCTTTCGCGTCACAGATTCGTTTCGGGTTCGGGAATTTTTCGGGAATCAGTGCAGCACCGTTATGCACAGTCAGGCACTTACGCAACAATCGCCCCGGCATGTTGTCAATTAAAACAATAGGTTATAATTCAATGAGCGCTCTCATAATGCTGAGGTCGGTGATTCGAGCCCACCCATAGCCAACGAAATCAATGGGTTAGCTTTGTTTTTTGCCTACTTTCTTATGATGGGCGGGTCTCGCGAAACTTATTTATCTCCCCTTAACTCTTTGACGCAAATGACTTTATTTTGCGCACAGCCTATCAAAAAATGCTGCGCTTGCAAGGGAACCAAACACGTGATCCATCTGGATATCTCATTGATGAATATGGGTATTGGGAGGGTGTCCCAGATCTAGTTGAAATTTGAAGTGGCTCACGATCTTTGATTGGATGGTTTTGCTGAAAGATCATCCTCAGAAAGAAAGGAGCCACTCATGCGTAGCATCGCGAACAGACAAGGTAAACGCAAACGGTTGGGCGAGACGACGGACTGGTCGGCGATTGATTTTCATACCCAGCCGATGCACACGAAAGTGGAGATCATCCGTGCCTTGATTCCGCTAGGATTGATGGCGGTGCAAGAGATGTTGGAAGCAGAAGTATGCGCGTTGGCGGGGGCGCGCTACAGTCGAGGTGGTGAGGCGTATCGCCACGGCACGAATCCGGGGTCGGTGAAGCTGCAAGGCCAGCGTCATCGGGTGCGAGTGCCTCGGGTACGGGACCGACGCGCTCAGGAGGTTCCTCTGGAGAGCTGGGTGGCGCTGCGGGACACGCGAGAGCCAGACGAGGTGTTGCTACGCCGGGTGTTGTACGGGCTGTCGTGTCGAAACTATGCGTTGGCAGCGGAAGCGTTGCCGGGCGCCATTGGTTTGTCTTCGGGCAGTGTGTCGCGGGCGTTTGTTGAGGCGAGCCGGGAACAGCTGAAGGCCTTTCGGGAGCGGGATCTGTCGAAGCTGGACCTGGTGGCGGTATTTCTCGATGGCAAGAGCTTCGCCGAGGACACCATGGTGATTGCGCTGGGGATCACGATGGACGGCGAGAAGGTGCCGCTGGATTTTGTCCAGACTGACACCGAGAACGCCCGCGTGTTGACCCCGTTTTTGCGCAGTCTCGTCGATCGAGGTTTGCATTTCTCCTAGGGACTGCTCGTGATCCTGGATGGCTCCAAGGGCTTGTGCTCGGCGGTGCGTCAGGAGTTTGGTAAATACGCCGTGGTACAACGTTGTCAATAGCACAAGCGGAAAAATGTGCTCGCCTACTTGGCCAAGGCCCAGCAACCGATTTGGCGCCGTCGCTTACAACAGGCGTATGAACGTCCCACCTACCAGGAGGCAAAGGTGCAACTCATGCAGTTACACCAGGAACTGAGTGTCCTGAATCAATCGGCAGCGGCGAGCTTGAACGAAGGGTTGGAGGAAACTCTGAGCCTGCACGAACTCGGTGTTTTCCCCCTGCTAGGTCAGAGTTTCAAAACCACCAACTGCCTGGAATCGTTGAACGCGTTGATCGAAGAGCGTTGTGGCCATGTCGATCGTTGGAAAAACTCAAACCAAAAACACCGTTGGCTGGCGGCAGCATTGATGGATATTGAGCGTAGGCTCCGTCGCATTCAGGGTTATCGTCACTTGCCCAAACTCAGGATGGCTTTGATGAAAGCCCTGCGTATCGAACCTCCAGAAGGAAATGGCTTGATGATAAACTTATCGAGCCACGGAGAATTTCAACTAAGAATGGGACACCTTCGGTATTGGTGCCGCAACGAGCGGAGTATTCAATGTGCTCCGCTCGCAAGCGCATAAGTATCTAAGAAACAACCGCTTATTCTTTCATCGCCTGGTTGGTCCAAAGGCGGTGCGCCCCTAGGGAATGGAACCTCCTTGTGACGCGCTGTCGGCTTTACCTAAAAGGGATAGGATGTGAATATTTCACACACAGGAACCCCTTTAGCGTGGTACATTGCGCATTGAACTTCCAATCCTTGGACCAGGGGGGCAGTGGCTCGATGATGGTGGGCGGAGCCTCCACGCCACGCATGGCGGCCACGGAAGAACTGATTACCGTGGCATTCGGACGTAGGTCGGGCGACGTTATACGCGCAACCATAGGCGCCGGCCATCTGGCGTCGAGATGTCTCGGCTGCATCCTCTCGTTGGTCCTCCTGCTGGCCCTTACGGGCGCTTACGTAGAGGCTCAAGAGTGCTGTACCGAGATCCCCGGCCACACCGACCAGCGGTGCGTCCCTTGCAGCGGCGGTGGACCGCCGGGCGGCGATCCGAATACGCCTGGGTGGTCACCACAAGATCCCATTGTGACGGAAAGCCCCAACGACGGGATCTGTAGCCCGCGTGAGAGTTGCTCGAGCTCCCGCATGGACTGCTGCGGTGAGGGCGGCACCCCCCGCGACCCCGAGCGCGTCGACCACACGCGGGTGTTCAGCGAAAACCCGGACTTCTCCCCCAAGGATACCGCCTTTCCTCGGGCGTTAGCGAAAGAGCGGTTCGATACGCCAGCCGAAGGGCCGCCACGGCCTGGCGAGCTCGGCGCGACATCGGATCAGGGCTACGTGCTCGGCAGCGATTTTGCCGCCGGGCGGCACCGCAACCGCCACAACGCCGGGCGCGTCACCAACCATGCGCAGCAAACCGGGGGCGACCTCGGGAGTGCGCCTCCTCCGCCCCCCAGACCGGTGCGTGAGCTTCCCCGAGAGCAGGGGGATAGCCTGCCTCGAGGGCCTACTGGGAGCGATGATGACCAGGGCTGGCGCGACGCCAAGAAGAACGAGGGGTCTGATCCTGTGCACGCGGGGACCGGGGAACTGCGGGTCGAGCGCGTCGACCTTCGGCTTGCCGGCATCGGGATCCCGTTCGAGCTCACGCGCGTGTACCGCAGCCGCTGGAGCTATGACGGTCCCCTCGGATTCGGCTGGACCCATGCGTATGACCAGCGGTTGGTAGAGGAAAATCTCCCCCCCTGCGAGGAGCGTCGGGTGACTTGGCTGACGGGCGATGGCGGCACGGTGGTCTTCACGATGGACGGAGGGCGCTGGTCACCGAGCCCACGAGTGCCCTATCGCCTCCACACCGAGGCGGATGGTACCTGGAAGCTCATCCACCCGGATGGCCTGGTCTCGCGCTTCGACGCCAACGGCGATCTGGCCTCAATCACCGATCTCAACGGCAACCAGCTTGTCTTCACCTGGGGGGTCACCCCCATCGCTTTGCCCTCCCTGACGCCGCTACGGCGGCTGCGCTCGGTGGTTGATACCGTCGGGCGTGAGATTACTTTCCACTACGACCGGCGGGGCTATGTGGATTGGGTCGAGGTGCCGGCTCTCGGTCTGATTGTGGACTACGAGATCGACGAGCGGGGCGACCTCAAGCGCATGATCGGTGCTGGCGCCGCGACTGGTGGGGGCGGCGAAGAGTACGACTACCTGGAGGGGTTCGAAGAGGGGGCAGACTACGTTCCCACGCCACAGCTCGATGCCTTCTGCGCCGCTCAGTGCTCCCGACCGGCGGAGGCGTGCAACGGCCTGTCGGCCTGTGCCTGGGCCGAGCGCCAGGCCGTCGGTGAGTGCACTAATGCCTGCTTCGACCCCACCAACTGCATGAAGGCTTGCGACGACTGCCGCAATCAGTGCAACTATACCCCTGAGGCGATCGCGTGCAAGGCTGGTTCCGACGGGTGCGAGAGCACCTGCGTCCGCTCCTGCGGGGAAAAGGGGCGGCAGAGCTGTGACGACCGGAACGAGCGCTCGCCCTCACGGGTCGAGGATCGTGACTTTGTCGTTAGCTGTGCACAGGAGTGTGGTAAGTTGTCGCGCGACTACTGCGACCCGACCCTTGTCTGCCACCGCTGGGCTTGGCAAGCCGAGAGCCCCACTATCGGGTTCGACGGCAGCATTACCGGCACTGGGACCATCGACATCACGTCCGAGGGCAATTGCTTCGGGGTCGAGCGCTGCGACCGGGCCGGGTGGGTAGGGATGAAGCCTCGGGACCTGATGACCCCCTGGAAATGGGGCCAGGAGTGTGCCCCTTATTCCATCACCTGCAGCACCTTCAGCTTCCCTTGTGAGAACGGGGACATCTTTGCCCAGCTGGCCACCAATTGTGACACAGAGTGCTTCAACTGCATGTTGTGGGGGCTGAACTGTCCGAGCGGCAGCGCCGCAAACGCACACCTCTGCGGCTCGGAGTGCGCCGACCGCCTGTACAATGAATGCCTGGCGGTGGTGCCGGCCAGCTGCGAGGATCAGTGCCGGCTGAGCTGCGATGAAACCTGTGCCGGTGCCTGCACCGCAACCTGCGACACCACCTGCCGAGCGAGCTGCAATGATCCTTCCACCTGCCGCGCCTTATGCGAAGGGGATGCCATAGGGTACCGCGACACGTGCGCAAGCACCTGCCTCAGCTCCTGCCGTACCACCCATGGCGCCAAGAGCGGCGTGGCGTTCGGCCGACCCTCCGACCTGAACCACAACCTGATCCGCGTCAAGACGCTGTATATCGACGGGGCCGCGCAGCACACTGCGCTTCTGGTCAAGAATACGTATGGGGAAGATGTCCGGTCCCCGGACTTCGACCGCGTGATCCGCCACCGCTTCGGAAATCACCTCACCAGCTTCGTGCACTATGATCTCTCCAGGCTGGCTACGGCGCCCGTCTCACCCAAGGATGATCCATACGTGGAACAGGCGCCCGCGTCAACCGTCATCTGCCCCGTCAACTGCCCGGTGCCGCCGCCTGAGGAGGGCGGCCGGCTCTGGGTGGGTATCACCGGCGGTGGGTATTTGGTCTTCCCCGACATCCCCCGGAGCGGACCCTCCACCGGACCGGTCGAGATGCCGAAGGAGATGGAACGCTATCGCTGGTACCGCGTGAGCGGCAGACCGAGCGACCTAACCATTGAGCCTTCGGTCATCGTCCCCGACGAGGGGATCAGCATCGTTACCGCTCAGGGAGAGTGGCGCATTGTGCCCAAGGCCGCCGGAGGCCTCCAGATTCGCGGGCTTGATGCAAAACGCTTCAGCAACGTGTCGTCGTTCGATATAGCCCTGGTGCGGGGGGACGAGGGCTGGCGGGCGGTTCCGGGTCGACCCGCCCTTGCCGCCGAGTTGAAGGTGCCGGGCGTATGCGGCCCGGAGTTCTGGGTGGGTCCCGCAGGCGCCGACGGCATCAGCGAACTCTTTCCAAAGGACGCCTGTCGGGGAGACACTGAGATCGCGCCCCTTGGGCTCGCTCCCGGCGGCGACCACAAGCCTGGGGGGGCGCTCGTCCGGCCCGGTAGCCTGACTCGGGTCCAGTTTAGCGCGGGTCGCGCCGCCATGCTCGGCTTTAGCTCCGGGGCTGATCCCTGCTCCAGGCTTAGCGACCCTGTGACGGATCCGATATGCGATGAGGCGGTCTCGCCCATCAGCGAGGACCCCTCCGGCACTGGGTTGAGGCCGGAGTGCGGCCGCCACTGGGGTATCAGAAGCCTGATGCCACGTCCCGGAGAGGAGGGCCTTGCCCTCGGCCTGGACTGTACCTGGGGCGAGGCCCCGCTTGTCGGTGAGGGGCAGTGTGAACCCGACGATTACGCTGCCGCTGCTTCCGAACCTCGTGGCCACGACGCTCAGCGCCTTGTTTCGGCCACGGTGGTGCGCTCGAGCGCTGGGCTGATCTGGACCTACTACGCCGATCCGAACGGCCGGATCGTGTGCGTCGTCAACCAGAGCGCCGGCTCGCGGTGGGATCGCAACTACGACTTGGCGGGGCGGCTCACTGGGGTGGTGACCCCGTTCGGTGACCGCACCTGTAACCTCTACAGCGAGGAGGGGAACGTGCTTCAAAGCACACGCCTCCCGGCCCCTGGACGCTGGGCTCCGCAGCCGCGGATCGACCATCAGTATCGCTGGTTTCCGAACCAGCGTCTGGACACGGTTTTCGATCCGGCCGATCAGAGTCGGCCTCTGGTGGAATTCGGCTGGGATTCTCGCGGCAACCTGACCTCGGTGACCCACCCCGGGCTCAGCCGCACCGTGACCTTTGTGCCGGACGCCCGGGGCCGTAATCAAGAGCGGATCGGACCCGACGGCACCGCAACTCGTTACACCTTTGATCCGGCTACCGGCCAGCCGGACAGCATCACCTACAACGCCGATGGCGCGCCCGACGAAAAGCGCACCGTAACGCTCGGGCACGATCCCGTTGGGCGGATCTCCCGCATTGAGGAGCCGGGCCGGTCCACCCTGGAATGGGACTGGTCGCCTGATGGCCGATTGCTAGAAGGAAGAGTCCTTCTTAACCCGGCATCGGGCGACCCGCCGCTCGTGACGACTCATGTGTACGACGGTGGAGGCGGGATCCACCAGATCCTCAGGCCCCAGCTCACCGAGACCTACACCCTGGAGACCCGAGGGCTGACCCGAATGTTGGAGGTCACGGCCAATGACGGCTCAGCACACGCCCGGACGCAATGCTTCCGTTACGACGGCCGGGGGAGGCTGGTCGAGACTGTCGACGCCGAGGGCATGCGCACCTCCATCCATCGTGACGGACACGGGGAGGTCCGCCAGGTGGTCAAGGGCCACTGGCCTCTACTGCCGCACCTCCGGCCGCCCGGGATTTGGGATGAGGCCTGTGCCGGCAACGTACCTCAGGACCGTGCGGCCCACAACGAGACGATCGTGACCTACACCCGCGACGCTTCGGGGATTCTCACCTCCGTCGAGTACGGCGAGACGAACCTCCAGAGCCCATGGACGCGGGCATTCGATTACGACGGATATGCCCGCCGCGTCGAAGAGCGGCGGGCCGATGACACGCGGCTCCGGGTCGGGCTCGACGCCCTCAATCGCCCGCGCTGGACCGCTGCCCATCACCCGGGTGCCTTGCCGTTGCCTGCGGGTCTTGTCAACGACAGCCCCGACCCCGCTGACTCCACCTTGGCCGGACTCAGCCTTTTCGAGTACGACGATTTCAACCGCTTGACCCACCGCCGGGCCCTCTGGTTCGCCGACGATGATCAGGGGAACCGCACCTTCCTGGGCTCTGCGGGAGGATGGCTCGAGCAGCGCACGGCGTTCCGCGATGCCCTACGTGAAGTCGAGACCATCGACGTCACCGGCCATTCCGTCCTCAGCCGGTTCGACCGCCTCGGTCGGCGGACGCGAATCGAGCTGCCCGGCGGCATCGCGGTGGAGGATCAGTACACGAACCACGGCTTGGCCCTCGACCGCATAATCACCCCGGCAGTCACTGCCGGAGGCTCCCACCACCTCCGCTTCGAACTCACTCCCTTCGGCACCCTCGAGCAGGTGATCGGCGACGAGGTCCCCGGCCAGCCGGCGATCGAGTACCGGTTCGATACGCTGGGGCGCCTCGAGGAGGTTCACACCCGGCTATACGGAGTGGCGGCAAGCTACGACGTCCACAACCAGCTGCGTGCCCTCTGGCGGTTAGAGCGGGACGGCCGCCGGAGCCTCCTCATGAGCCACGTCTATAACCGAATCGGCCTCCCGATAGAGACCCGAGATGCGACGGGCGCTACCTGGGACTGGACCTACGACGCGCTGGGGCGAATCGAGGCCGAGACCTTCCCGGACTCGAGCCGCCAGCCCCGGCAATATCGCCCCGGCACCCTCCAACCAAGTCAGGTCGACACCCGGGCCGGCGACGTGCGCAGCTACAGCTACGATGCCTTCGGCCTGCCGCAGGAGATCGTGGCCTACCGGGCAACGGCCCCCAGCGGCTGGAGCGAAACGGTCGTCGACTACCGGCGAAACGTCCATGGCGTGGTCCAGGCGCGCAGCCACAACAAGCTGCCCGATCCCACCGATGACGTGATCTTGGACATCCGGTATGACTCATTGGGATCGCCCATCCAGATCGATTCGAACCTCTTCCCGGGACAGCCCGTCGTGATCGAGCGTGAAGTACGGGGCTTCCCGGAGCGCATCACCACCGCTCTGGGACAGATCGAGCACCAGCACGATCCCCTCGGCCGGATGACATCGGTCCATCTCGACGGCAATCTGGTGGCACAGCTGAGCTATTCTGGCTTCGGGCCGCCGTCGGGGATAACGTATGGCAATACCCTGGTGGAGGATCTCGGGTGGGACGCGGAGCTCCGCCGCTTGAGGATGCAGGTGAGTCTGGGGGGAGCCCCGCTCATCGGTCAAGATGTCTACTGGGGCGCGGACGGCAGCGTCGCCCGCATCGATCTTCGGCAGGGGGCAAGCGCGCCGGGGTCTGACCTCTACCTTTATGACGCCTTCGGCCGCCTGGAGCAGGCGGGCTATGACGCGACGGGAGTGGCCGCGATGACCTCGGGCGCCCTGGCCCGCAGCGACATCGAGGCGGCGCTGCCCCAAGCCATGACGGCGGAAGGTTTTGAGATCGATCCGGCCGACCGCTGGCGGCGGGTCTCTCGATCAGGTGGTACGCTGGCGCCGAGCTATGGTCCCGATCACCGTCTCCTCGACTTCGGCGGACCGGTGACCACCGACCCGGACGGGTATACCCTCGCCCTCCCCGACGGACCTACTTACGGCTATGATGGGTTTGGCCGCCTGGTAACAGCGCACGAGCCGGCCAACGACACTAAGTTCGAATTCTTCAACGACGCCTTTGGCCGGCTCGCCCGCTGGCAAGACGATCAGGGTCGCGAAGGCAGGTTCCAGTGGGGCGAGGACCGGATCCTCCGCGAGCGGCGGGGGCCAGACCAGCCGGAGACCCTGTTCGTGCCTGGACCCTGGACTGGCCCTATCGCCGTGCGCCGGGGCACCGAGCTCCATTACGACCACTACGGCTGGGGGGACCGCCTCCTCGCAGCCACTGACGCGAACGGCGCCTTGGCGGAGCGCTACCACTACACCGCTTACGCCGAACCGCAGATCCTCGATGCCTCCGGCGCGGCGCGGCCAGCTTCGGCGCTGGGTAACCGAATGCTTCTGAGTGGCCAACCGTTCTTTCCAGAGCTTGGCATGCATCGCCTTGAGCAGCGCTGGTATCGCTCTAGCCTCGGCCGCTTCCTACGGCCCGACCCCTTGGGCCTGCTCGATGGTCCCAATGTTTTCAGTTATGCGGGCGCCAACCCGGTGATGTACGTCGATCCGTTGGGACTCGATGGTCGTGAAAGCGCTATAGATGCCATCAACGCCGCGATCGCCGAACTCGAGGCGCTTCAAGCAACCCTGCCTGATCGTATCGCGACCTTCGGAAGCGACCTCGGACTTCTGTCGGCAGAAGACTTCTTCCGTCGTGACACGCTGGTCGCACTCAACGAATCGGTGATCCCGGATCGGATCTATGCTCTGACCCTTACTAGGAACGCGCTCGATCCCAATCCTATTTCGGTCGCGGCCACGCATTTCTGGCAGCATAACGGCAACGCGGTGGAGGAGTTGCTTAGCATCCAGGGGTTGATCGCTAGCGCGGCGTTGGCTCCGGTCGCCACCGTCTCGGGTTTTGCGGCACAGGAGGGGGCTGCCGTAGCCGGTGTCGAGGATCCGGTCCTTCGGGCTCTGATCGGTGCGGCTGTAGGCGGAGCAACATCGATTGCAGTTCGGGGCGCGACAGCGGGCGTTACCTTTGGCACTGGCGCGACTCGGAGTGGTCAAGGAGCGCTTTCGCTCGTGGACGACGCCGCAAGGGGTGGAGGGCAGTTCCTCTACCGCTACCGACAAGGTTATGAAACGGCAACACGCCTCGGCAAGGGAGCGGCAGAAGCTGAGGCGAAGATCGGGGTACATGGCGTATCGGTCACGACGAATCCGGTGACCGGACGCGCATGTGGCGTAGCTTGTCGTGAGGCGGTCGAGAAGATGTTTTCGGTCGCTAAAACTGGTTCCAACCCGCACCATTTTACGGTGGTACTGCCAAAACCGGTCACCAAGGAAATAGCGGATGCGTTCAACGAGTTATTTAGGAATGCGCCATGAGTCTCACGCACGCTGAAGCGGACGCCTTTTGTCGATGGGTAATCGCGAAGGACTACTACGACGGCGCGATGTCGGGGATTGCGCTGCAAACTCGCGATGACGTACTGATCTTTTTTAGAGTCGTCGGCTGGGACACTGAACAGTGGGGACGGGTTTTCGCAATCACAGTCGTGGACAATGCGCTAGGCGAGAGGCTTCGTGCCTTGCTGGCGAAGTTGGAACCTCAGCGTGAGCCCTTCTGGTTACCGGGACCTCAGTCAACCACACCAGAAGTAACGACGGCCTGGGAGGACATGCTGCGAGCGGCACTCGAGACGCACCAGTGGCGGCTTGTCGAATGCCACGACTTGCTCGGCGCTGTTGCAGAAAAGATGTTGCCTCCAGCCGAAGCGAAGTGCGTCGCGGAGATGGTCCGCCATGAGGCGGTAATGGACTTGCAAGCGTCGCCGCTACTCGACGAGTTTCTGCGGCAACTTCGAGCGCATGCAGGATAGCCTGCCGGATGTTCTTGTCACACAATTCGGAGGCGGCAACGCTGATCACATTGGAAGGGGTCATGCCCAGACCACACCGTATTGATTTTCAGGGCGCGGTTCATCAATGTCGCCTCCCGGCGCGAGCCGATCTATGAAGATGACAAAGACTGGGGAGGTCTTTCTGTCCACCTTAGCGGATGTGATCAGCCAGATGAACTCTGTGTCACGGCTATTGCCCGATGACCAACCTGCCTACCCGACGGAATTGAGCCGGTAGGTCGTGCTCAACCCGGTCAGGGCGCGAATGGTTCACGAACCGGCCGATTGGCCATGGACCAGCGATCGCGCGATGGTCGGGATGGCGGATTCGCCCTCATGGCTGAAAACCGATGCGCTGTTGACGCGGTTCAGCGATCAGATCGGAAAGGCCAGGGAGCGCTATGCGCGGTTCGTGGCCGAAGGGATGGGCGCCGCCAGTCCCGGCGGTCATCTGAAGGGCCAAATTTATCTGGGGGATGACGAACTTGTAAAACGAATGCAGGCGAACACCGAAACCGTTCAGATTGACGTAAATATCCCCAAGCCAAGCGACAACGCAGACCGCCGCACTTCCCTTGAATTGAACATCTTGCCAGTCAACACGCTCATACTTGCCGCCGGAGAGGACATTACTCATACTAAAAAATCGTGGATTTCTTCGGCCAAGGGGCGGATCGTGCATAAAGGACCGAAAATAGCGAGTTTCAAGATCAGTCGAGGAGTTGGAAGCCAAGCCCCATTTCTCTGGACTCTCGACGCACTGGCATAACCAGCGCATCAATACCATCGAGGTGTTACTGATCGTCCTTGGTCGGCCGAATCACGGGAATTGCTCCGCATGCGGCCCCTTTGGCTTCGGCAGCCAACCGAAGCGGCGCATGCTCCGCGGCGTGGGTTCTAAACCAAGCTATACGGCGCAAACCAGTTTGTCGTCCTCATGGGCACGAGATTTCAGCCTCAATGTGTGTTCGGGAATTTTTCGGGAATCAGTGCAGCACGGTTATGCACAGTCAGGCACTTACGCAACAATCACCCCGGCATGTTATCAATTAAAACAATAGGTTAGAAGCCAATAAGCGCTCTCATAATGCCGAGGTCGGTGGTTCGAGCCCCACCCATAGCCACGTGCGAACACGCAACAAGATGAGTTCGGGAGTTTTTCGGGAATCTAGCACCAGAACTAAATGGACAATCACGCGAGCGGGGGAGCGAAAACCTTCGTTGCCGAACCGACGATCCGAAGCGGATTCATGGTTACTACACACTGAGTTCCGGACCGATCGAGTTCGCCGCGTGTACCCCCACCTCGTGCGCAAGGGTCTGGGCCAGTATGAGGTGCCGGTGTTTCGGCTCGCGCGCCTTGCGGTCGATAAATCTATCCAAGGCCGAGGGCTGGGAAGCCAGCTCTTGCTGAGTGCTGGCGAACGCTGTCTCGCCGTAGCCGGCGCGCTGGGCGGGGTGGCTTTGGCGATTGACGCTAAGGACGAGCGGCCGTCCAATGGTATGAAGGATTTGGGGATTGAAGCTGTTCGATGCACCTCGACAGCTCGTGTTACCGCTTGCGACTATTGCGGCTGCAATTGAGCGCGGGGGACGCAGATGAGGGGGTCACCAATAACACCCGTTATGCGATCTCGACCTCTCTCAGCGTTGCCTCCGACTCACTATCGATAGCACGCACAACATCGCCAACAACGCGTTGGATCCGCGCCAGCTCGTCGTGCTAAGCACGACTATGGCCATTACGTGAGTTCTGTTGGTACTACAGCCATATCTGCGGTTCCCACACCCCGGAAAACGATAAGCGAAAGATTCCGATGGGACAAAAACGCTAAAGTTGAGATAGCAGCTTGTCATATTCCGTATGCGAACCGATCCAAAACCACACAACGCCGCCATCATCACGCTGCCCAAGGGCGCGGTAGCCTTTGCTGATTCGCACCGCGTGAATGGGAAGAGTGGCATGCACGGACTTGAAACGTAAGCTTGGATGCCACGGATCTCGCTGGAACTGACGGTATGC